>ENA-OQKN01001534-OQKN01001534.1-human-gut-metagenome-genome-assembly--contig:-NODE-1534-length-10348-cov-2.508169_pt1 | contig 10348 bp, 9 predicted proteins | sample MGYA00242776_ERZ504794 | MGnify/ENA primary metagenome ERZ504794 (study PRJEB26092, sample SAMD00036434) | human gut metagenome | host: Homo sapiens | study: EMG produced TPA metagenomics assembly of... | reverse complement strand
TATCGGTGTCTGGTCTATTCTGGGCTATAATATGGTGCTGTTCCTGTCAGGACTGCAGGAAATTCCGCATGACTATTATGAAGCGGCGGAACTGGACGGAGCAACGGGAATTAAGAGCTTTTTCCACATTACCGTGCCGCTGCTGTCCCCCACCATTTTCTTTGTACTGGTGACCCGTGTCATTGGTTCTCTGCAGGTATTTGACCTGATTTATATGGTTATAGATAAGAGTAACCCGGCTCTGGAAAAAACGCAGTCTTTGGTATACCTGTTCTATAAATATGCATTTATCAATAAGAACATGGGATACGGGGCAACGATTGTTGTGGTGCTTCTTGTAATTACGATGATTATTACTGCATTCCAGATGATTGGACAGAAAAAATGGGTATTTTATAATTAAGGGGGGAGCAGAATGGATAGCATGGAAACAAAAAAGAAAGTCGTTACGGCTGTCATACATATTGTCCTGATTCTGGTGTCAATCACGATGCTGGTTCCGTTTTTGTGGATGATACTGACGGCATTTAAGTCTGTTACGGAAGCAACCTCTGTAGACCCCTTTGTAATTTTTCCGAAGGTGTGGAGAACAGATGCGTTTAAGGCGGTTGTCAATAACATGAATTTCCTGCTTTTGTATAAAAATACACTGCTGTTGATTTTCTTCCGTGTAGTATGCGCGGTTGTGACAGCGACTATGGCGGGATATGCTTTCGGACGGCTGAACTTTAAGGGGAAGAATTTCTGCTTTTCACTGGTATTGATTCAGATGATGGTTCCGGTACAGATTTTCATTATTCCTCAGTATTTGATGGTCAGCAAAATGGGTCTGCTGAACACCATTTTTGCCCTGGTATTTCCGGGTATGGTTACTGCATTTGGTACGTTCCTTCTTCGCCAGGGATATATGGGACTTCCAAATGATTTGGAGGAAGCGGCCAGACTGGACGGCTGTAATATCGGTCAGACATTCCTGTACATTATGGCGCCTCTGACACGTTCCAGTATGGTGGCGCTGGGAATCTTCACAGCAGTGTTTGCGTTTAAAGATTTGATGTGGCCTATGATTGTCAATACAGATAAGGATATGCTGGTATTGTCCTCCGCACTTGCGAAAATGCAGGGACAGTATATTTCCAAGTTCCCGGAATTAATGGCAGCTTCTCTGATTGCCTGCGTTCCTATGATTATTATTTATGTGATTTTCCAGAAACAATTTATCGAAGGTATTGCTACCAGCGGTGGTAAATTATAAAAACACAGCAAACACAGAATGGGCTGGCGCAAAAAAGTAAGCGCCGGCCTTTTTAAAAGGAGGATTTCAAATATGGGGATTTTATTTCACCAGGAAACAAAAACATTTCATCTTTATAATAAAGAAGTCAGCTATATAATCCGTATTATGGAGAACGGGCAGCTGGAAAATCTGTATTACGGAAAGGCCATCCGGGACCGGGAGGATTTCACGCATCTTCATGAAGAAATGTCCCGTCCACTGACTTCGGTGTGCATTCCGGAACCGGGTGTGTTGAACATGCAGTGCACGAAGCAGGAATATCCGGTATACGGCACAGGGGATTACAGAAGTCCTGCTTTTACGGTGAAACAGGAAAGCGGCAGTAAGGTGGTAAATTTCACTTATGTATCTCATGAGATGTATCATGGTAAAAAAGCAATTACTCCTCTTCCTGCGGTTTATACAAACAGTGATGAGGAAGCATGTACGCTGGAACTTCACCTGCATGACCAGATGATGCATACAGATTTGGTACTGACCTATACAATTTTTGAGGAATATCCGGTAATTACCAGACATGCAGCAGTTTGCCATAAGGGAGAAGAACCGATTACTCTGGAAAAAGTCATGAGTATGAGTGTGGAATTTCAGGATATGGATTTTGAGATGGTGCAGCTTTCCGGAGCGTGGGCGAGAGAGCGTTATGTGAAAGAGCGGAAGCTGGAAATGGGAATCCAGGCGATACAGGGGATTAACGGAACCGGCTGCGGCGCAGAGCACAATCCGTTTCTGGCACTGAAAAGGCCGGAGGCCACAGAGCAGCAGGGAGAAGTCTATGGCTTCAGTCTGGTATACAGCGGCAACTTCCTGGCTCAGACCGAGGTTTCCACCTTTGATATGACCAGGGTAATGCTGGGAATCCATCCGGAAGGCTTTAGCTGGAAGCTGGAAAAAGGCGAAACCTTCCAGACGCCGGAGGCCGTGCTGGTATACAGTGACAAAGGTCTGAATAAAATGAGCCAGGTATACCACAGATTGTACAGAAGAAATCTTATGAGAGGAAACTGGAAAGAACAGCCCCGTCCCATTTTGTTGAACAACTGGGAGGCAACTTATTTTGATTTTACAGAGGAGAAAATTCTGGATATTGCTGCAAAGGCAAAGGAAGCAGGCGTGGAACTGTTTGTTCTGGATGATGGCTGGTTTGGAACCAGAAATGATGATTACAGAGGTCTGGGAGACTGGGTGGTGAATCTGGAAAAACTGCCGGACGGCATTGCAGGATTGTCCCGAAAAGTGGAGGCTCTGGGATTAAAGTTTGGTCTTTGGGTAGAACTTGAAATGGTGAATAAGGACAGTGATTTATACCGGGCACATCCCGATTGGATTATTGGAGTGCCGGGCAGGTTTGAGTCTCATGGAAGACACCAGCATGTACTGGACTTTTCCAGGAAAGAGGTAGTGGATTACATTTATGAAATGATTTCAAAAGTGATTCGGGAATCTCGGATTTCCTATATAAAATGGGATATGAACCGTTATATGACCGAACCGTACAGCAGAGGTGCGGCGGCAGATGAGCAGGGAAAAGTCATGCATCGGTATATTTTGGGTGTGTATGATTTGTACACCAGACTGACACAGGAATTTCCGGAGATTCTCTTTGAATCCTGTGCAAGCGGCGGCGCCCGTTTTGACCCGGCTATGCTGTTTTTTGCGCCCCAGACCTGGACCAGTGATGACACAGACGCTTCGGAAAGGGCCAAAATTCAGTATGGAACTTCTTATGTGTATCCTCTGGTCAGCATGGGTTCTCATGTATCTGCAGTGCCCAATCACCAGATGTTCCGCAGCACACCATTGTCTACCAGGGCTAATATGGCATATTTTGGAACCTTTGGCTATGAATTGGACTTAAACCTTCTAAGTGAAGAAGAATTGAAGCAGGTAAAAGAGCAGGTAGCTTTTATGAAGAAGTACCGGAAACTGATACAGGTGGATGGAGATTTTTATCGGCTGTTAAGCCCGTTTAAAGGAAATGAAACGGCATGGATGGTGGTTTCCCAGGATAAAAAGCAGGCAATTGCCGCATTTTATCAGAGATTAAATAAGGTCAACGCTTCCTGGCTGCGGTTCAGGCTTCAGGGATTGGACAAAGATATGCTATATGAGATAAAATGTGAAGAAAAAGTATATCAGGCTTACGGAGACGAATTGATGTATGCGGGAATTCCAATAGACAGAGAACGTCTGAATAAAAACGGCGGAGACTTTGCGTCACTGCTGTTTGTTCTGCAGGAGGCAGAGCGGTAGAGCCTGAGGTAAAGGAGTGGAGGATTTGAGCCGTACAGTGGGATTTACCAGTCATGCCAGGTATAAATGTCTGGAGGATTTGCAGAAAGATTCTGTAGATTTGTGTGTGACATACTGCGGATGGGAATACTGTAACCCGGGTTATCGTTTTGGGCCAAATAAAAGAGAAGCGTATGTTCTTCATATTATAAAGAAGGGCAAGGGAAAACTGGAAATGAATAAGAGGGTATATGAACTGCAGGCTGGAGATGCGTTCTTTATTCCGCCGGGGGTGGAAGCGTGGTATGAGGCAGACCGGGAGGACCCCTGGTGTTATATGTGGGTGGGGTTTGTAGGGATTAAAGCAGATGAGTGCATGAGCGGCGCTGGGTTTTCTCAGAGAAGTCCTGTCAGAAAAGTTCACTGTGTCAAAGAGGTAGGTGGGTATATTGACCAGATGTTGGAAGCGCATCAGCTTACTTACGGAGATGAGTTAAAAAGGAATGCCATGCTGTTTTTATGCTTTTCCGTACTGATGGACGACTACCGGCAGAATTTCGCGGGAGGGGGTATTTCTGCAAATCATCCATACCCTGGTTCTGTATACGTCAAGCACGCTATGGAGTACATCAAGCATCATTACAATGAGTCGGTAAAAATCGGAGATTTAGCAGATTTTATCGGGGTCAACAGAAGTTATCTCACCAGCAGTTTTAAGAAAACGACAGGCTGCTCTCCTCAGGAATTTCTGGTAAACCTGCGTATGGCTAAGGCCAAATCTTTGCTGCAATAGACGGATTTGTCCATTAATGCAGTAGCCGGTGCAGTGGGGTATACAGACCAGCTTGCATTTTCCAAGGTTTTCAAAAAACATTGTGGGAAAAGCCCCCGCATGTACCGGGAAGAGAAAAGCGAACTGGTAATTTTGAAAGACAAAGGTTATTCTATCACAGAAAAGTTATAACGAGAAAAGGAGATGGGGATTATGGTAAAAATTACATTTATGGGTGCAGGGAGCACGGTTTTTGCAAGAAATGTACTGGGGGATTGTATGTGTACGCCGGCGCTTCGGGAGAGCGAAATTGCTTTGTATGACATTGATGAAAAGAGGCTGGAGGATTCCCGGATTATTTTGAGCGCCATTAATCACAATGTAAACGAAGACCGGGCAGTGATTAAGACGTATTTGGGCGCGGAAAACAGAAAAGAGGCTCTGCGGAATGCGGATTTTGTGGTAAATGCCATTCAGGTGGGCGGATACGACCCCTGTACTATTACGGATTTTGAAATTCCCAAGAAATACGGTTTGAGACAGACTATTGCCGATACACTGGGAATCGGAGGCATTATGCGGGCTCTCCGCACCATTCCTGTGTTGGAAGAATTTGCAAGAGATATGGAGGAGGTTTGCCCCGACACCCTGTTTTTGAACTATTCCAATCCTATGGCTATGCTTACAGGTTATATGCAGAGATACACAAAAATCAGAACGGTAGGGCTCTGTCATAGTGTGCAGGGGTGGTCAGAAAAGGTGTTGGAAGGGCTGGATAAGAAGGATAAGCTGGAGGGGCGGCAGGAATTGATTGCAGGGATTAACCACATTGCACGGCTGTTGGAAATCCGGGACAAAGACGGAAATGATTTGTATCCTGAAATAAAAAAACGCGCGGCCCAAAAGAACAGCAGTGAAAAGCATGAGGATATGGTGCGTTATGAATATATCCGTCATCTGGGATATTACTGTACAGAGTCCAGCGAGCATAATGCAGAGTACAATCCGTTCTTTATTAAGTCCAAATATCCGGAAATGATTGAAGAATTTAATATTCCTCTGGACGAGTATCCAAGGCGCTGCGTGAATCAGATTGAAGGCTGGGAAAAGGAACGCGAAGATATTTTAAGAGACGGTAAGATTACCCATGAGAGAAGCCATGAATATGCTTCTTATATTATGGAGGCAGTTGTCACAGACAAGCCATATAAAATTGGCGGAAATGTACTGAACAACGGATATATTGACAATCTTCCGGCAGACGCCTGTGTGGAAGTTCCATGCTATATTGACGGCACAGGCGTGCACCCGGTGAAGGTAGGGAAACTTCCTACCCAGCTGGCAGCTATGAACAGCTCCAATATCAGTCCACAGCTTCTGACCATCGAAGCAGCGGTGACAAAGGACAGGCAGAAAATCTATCAGGCCGCCATGATGGATCCGCATACAGGGGCGGAACTGAATATTCAGGATATTATCCGTATGTGCGACGAACTCATAGAAGCGCATGGGGAATATATGAAGGCGTATAAGTAGAAATGAAAAGAAACAAATAAATAAAGCAGGGATGTGATGGAACCAGCATATCAGAAAAAGTTAAGCTGTTTGTTTTCTGTCACATCCCTGTCTGCATGAAAAAGATATCAGCGGTTATCCAGTGCAGCTTTCAACTGTTCCATTGCCTGTTTCAGCACACTTCTTGGACAGCCGATATTCAGCCGCATATGCCCCTCGCCGTTTATGCCGAAAATTTCGCCGCTGTTCAGCCAGATTTTGGCTTTGTTCAGAAGGAAATCGTTCAGTTCTTCCTGTGTCATGCCAAGCGCGGAGAAATCCAACCAGGCCAGGTAAGTGCCGTCCAGAGGCATCATGGCAATCTGGGGAAGGTTGACGGCAAGAAAGTTCTGTACATAGTCCGCGTTTTCCTTTATGTAAACTAAAAGCTGCTCCAGCCAGTCTGCGCCGTAAGCATAGGCTGCCTTGCAGGCTTCCATGGACACCAGATTGCTGATGTCCAGTCCGGCGCTGTCCATTTGTTCCTGGAAAGCTGTCCGAAAGCCTGAATTGGGAATAAAGATATTGGACAATCCCAGTCCGGCAATGTTGAAGGTCTTGCTGGGAGCTGTGCAGACAATACAATTTTCCTGCATTTCTTTATTTAAAGGCGCAAATTCTGTATGTTCGTGTCCCGGAAATACAAAATCATGGTGAATTTCATCTGCCACAACTTTTACCTTGTATTTCAGACAAAGAGCAATGAGACGCTCCAGTTCGTCCTTTGTCCAGACGCGTCCGCCTGGATTGTGTGGAGTGCAGAGAATCAACAGCTTCACCTGTTCTTTTGCAAACTGTTCTTCGATTTTGTCAAAATCCATATAAAAACGGTGGTCTTCCCCCAGTGCCAGCGGATTTTCGACCAGTTTTCGTCCGTTGCGGACTACCGCATTTTTGAAAGGGTGGTAAACCGGCTGCATAATCATAACAGAATCCTCTGGCTTGGTCAGAGCTTTGATAGCAATGGAAATAGCGCAGACAACTCCGGGTGTGCACACGAGCCATTCTTTTTTTGGCGTCCAGTGGTGCCTTTTCGTCATCCAGTCTATTACGGCATGGTAGTAGTCCTCCTTTGGACTGGAATATCCGAAAATACCGAAAGCCCCGGCCTTTTCTACAGCCTGGCAAACTTCGTTGGGAGAGCGGAAATCCATATCTGCTACCCAAAGAGGCAGAACATCCTGAGGAACATGGTATTTTTCTTTGAAAGCATGCTTGATTGATGTAGTATTCGTACGGTCAATACAAGTGTCAAAATTGTACGTTGTCATAAGTATAAAAACCCCTTTCTGTCAGTAAAATAAAAGCACACTTATTATAGCACAGAAATGCAGATTTCCAATAGTCTGTTTCCTGAATTCCCGGAATTTTAAAAGATTCTTTCTTGCGGCAGACCGGGCAAGCGGGTATAATAGAAAGCAAAGAAATACCATGAGCAACAGGGGGATAAGAAGTGAAAGAAGCAATCAAAGAATTTGAAAAAACAAAAGATTTTTTAATCTGTGTGGATTCTGACGGCTGTGTGCTGGATACCATGGACGTGAAGCACATGCGCTGCCTGGGGCCGTGTCTGGTACATGTATGGAATCTGGAGGAGTACAGAGATGAAATTATCCGGTTGTGGAGAAAGGTGAATCTGTTTAGCCCGGCAAGGGGGCTGAATCGTTTCCGGGGATTGGCCAAGGTGCTTGCAGAGATTCATGAAAACTATGTCCGGGTGGAAGGGCTTTCGGAATATATTTACTGGGTGCAGACGACCAGAGAACATTCTGACGAGAGTCTGGAAGAGGTTTTTGAGCGTACGGGAAGCAGTTGCATCAGAAAAGCTATGGAGTGGTCGAATCTTGTTAATCAGTCCATGGCCATGATTTCCGATAAAAAGAAACAGCCTTTTGACGGTGCGAGGGAAGCGCTGGAATCCATCAGAAGTTATGCGGACGTAGTGGTCGTGACGGCTGCCAATGGGGCAGAAATCCGAAAAGACTGGGAGGCCCAGTCGCTGTTACAGTATAAAGCCATCTTGGTATCCAAGGAAACCGGAAGCAAAGCAGAGTGTTTAAAGAAACTGGTGCAGAAAGGGTATGAGCCGGGACATGTGCTGATGATAGGCGACTCACCGGCAGATTTGAAGGCCGCAAAAGAAGCCGGAGCGCTTTTTTTATCCTGTGCTGGTGTATCAGGAGAGAGAATCCTGGGAAGCATTTCCGGAAATATTGAAGCAATTTCTGAAGGGAACCTACGGCAGTGAGGAAGAAGCCAGACAAATTCAAGAATTTCAGAAAAATCTTGGTGTGCAATAAAGGAATACGGAGGAAAATCGAAGAGGAGGCTGCCTGCCATTTCATGGAGCAGTCTCCTCTTTGGATTTAGAGATACAGGTCTTTTTTGTTAAATGCCAGAATCCCAAGAGTGTAAAGCAGTACAGCCCCTGCCAATAGTATTACGACTCCAAGGACGGCGCTGCTTTTTCCTGCGATTAAGCCGTCAGCATTGAATAAAGTAAAGAAGGTGAAATATTTGGCTTTTTCCGCGGTTCCTCCTACATTGGCAAGCATTTGCAGCACATACATCAATGCGGGGACACCAGCCCCTAAAGCAAGGCTGTATTTGGTGTCGGAAAAAAGGCAGGAGGCAAGAAAACAAATACTGCCAATAAATAAATGCAGACAGAGCAGCCCGCCATTGAGCGCGAGGAGTTTGGGAATGTCCAGTTCTCCCGGAAAGCCCTTTGCAGCACAAGTCAGTTCCAGAATGGTACTGTAGAAAATAAGAAGTACAATACCGCTTATGAGTACGGACATTTGTGTAAAGGCAATGGTGCACCGCTTTACCGGTGCCGCAATCAGGGACAGCATAGAGCCTTTGTCAACATATCTGGCAATTAAGGCGTTTCCCCGCAGTATGCTGAACACCATTGGGAAAATCAGCAGAATAAAGCCATAGAGATAAGACACCATAAAACCCAGCAGATTTGAAGCGTGGGCTTTCATGCCTACAGAGGCCATCAAATCCGGCATGACTTCCGCAAAATTATCTAGGGTTTTCATCATTTCAGGGTCATACATGCTGATGATAATGGAAATATACAGAGTCATCACTGCGCCAAAAATCAGAAGCAGCCGGATACTTCCTTTCATTTCCCGTCTATATAAGGTCAGATTCATCATTTTTCTCATCTCCATAGTAATTCATAAAAATTTCTTCCAGACTTTGTCTGGGCTTTACGGTAACTTGCCGTCCGTTTTGCATACCGCTAAAATCCCCGGCAAAGGCCTGGGCTGCGGCTTCGCTTTCCAGTGTTACAGTATAGGTGCAGATATGTCGCTCCCGCAGCGCGGAAGCAGAATCCACGGCAACCATTTTTCCCTTCCGGATAATACCGATACGGTCACATGTCCGCTCTACTTCTTCAAATATATGGCTGGACATTAAAATGGTTTTGCCCGCACCGTTGAGCCCCAGAAAACCAAAGACTTCACCCTGCTTTACATGAAAAGATATGTCGAAGATTCCCTTTCCCTCTCCGTAATCGCGGCCGAGGTGTTCAATGCTTATTGTATTCATAAAAACGTCTCCCTTTGTGCAGATGGCGCCTGCTATGTGTATACCATAAATATACCTGTTTGCCCGAAAATATCAAGTGTATCTTTATAGTTATCAGAGATTTCCATATTGGAAATTGCAATGTGTTATATTATTTCGCTAAACACGCATTGCGTATGTGCGAGAAGTGTGTTATACTTAGAAAAACGCAATGCGAGGAGATGAACTATGGATACAGCAAAAACCATCAGGAGTTTAAGAGAACAAACAGGAATGAATCGCAGGGAGTTTTCGGAGTATACGGGGATTCCGGTGAGAACGTTAGAAGACTGGGAGGCGGCCAGACGGACTCCGCCAGAATATATTCCCAGATTATTGGCGTATCAGTTGAAGTATGATGAGCTTGTAAAAGGGAGGGAGCATGGAGATGGCGAAGACGAACACCGTTAAAGAGATGATTCATGCAAATGGGATTGACATTAATATTTATACACTTGATTTTGAAAATGATTATATATCATTGACGGATATAGCGAGGAAAAGAGAAGGCGAATATCCGGGATATGTGATTCAAAATTGGCTCAGAGGAAAAAATACAGTTGCTTTTTTGGGTTTATGGGAAAAGTTGCACAATCCTAAGTTTAATTGCCTCGAATTAGAGGCGATTAAAAATGAGGCGGGTTCTAATGGATTTGTTCTTACACCAAAAAGGTGGATAGGAACTACAAATGCAGTAGGAATTGTAAGTAAGGCGGGAAGATATGCTGCAACGTATGCTCACAGAGATATTGCGTTTGAATTTGCTTCATGGATATCACCGGAGTTTAAACTTTATATTATTGAAGAGTACCAAAGATTAAAGAATGCTGAAAACAACCGTCTCTCATTAAACTGGAATCTCAACAGAGAACTTGCAAAACTGAATTACAAAGTTCATACAGAGGCTATTA
>ENA-OQKN01001527-OQKN01001527.1-human-gut-metagenome-genome-assembly--contig:-NODE-1527-length-10398-cov-2.876838_pt1 | contig 10398 bp, 9 predicted proteins | sample MGYA00242776_ERZ504794 | MGnify/ENA primary metagenome ERZ504794 (study PRJEB26092, sample SAMD00036434) | human gut metagenome | host: Homo sapiens | study: EMG produced TPA metagenomics assembly of... | reverse complement strand
AACAGAGGAAGGAAATTATACGATGGTAGAGAATTTGAATTCGTATCTTGATGATCCGATTGACGGAAACAAACAGGATGATGAGGTAGAGATTGATCTGCTTGAGATTTTTAATGTGTTAAAATCCAAATTCCTGATTCTTCTGACAGCAGGTCTGCTGGTTGGCTGTCTCTGCGGATTATTCACGAAATTTGTAATGACTCCGGTATATACCTCTACATCAAGCATTCTGGTTCTGTCCAAGGAGACAACACTTACTTCTCTTGCTGATATTCAGCTGGGAACCAGTCTGACAAGTGATTACACCGTACTGATCAAGTGTACACCTGTTCTTGAACAGGTAATCAAGAACCTGGATCTGGATATGGATTCTGATGCTCTGAGAAAAAGTATTTCCATAGAGAATCCATCCGACAGCCGTATTCTGGAGATTTCTGTACAGAATACAGATCCGGAGCAGGCAAAGAAGATCGTAGATGAGATCGCTAATGTAGCATCCAATTACATTGGAGATAAGATGGAGGTTATTCCGCCTAAGATCATTGAGATTGGTAAGATCCCGACAGTTCAGTCTTCACCAAGCATGAAGAAGAATGTCGTAATGGGATTTATCCTTGGCGTGGTAGCAGCAGCAGCAATCGTAGTTGTGATCACAATTATGGATGATACTCTGAAATCAGAAGATGATATTGCAAAATATCTCGGCATTTCTGTTCTTGCAGTAGTTCCGGACAGAAAGGACTACGTCCACTACAAAGGCAAGAAACGCAGGAAAAAAAGACACTGATTTGGATGGAGGAATCTTATAAATGAGGAAAATTGCAATAAAAGATATCAGAAAGCAGGATTATTTCTATACAGAAGCAATCAAGACTCTTCGTACCAACATCCAGCTTTCAGGAAAGAGTATCAAGACGATCATGGTCAGTAGCTGCTTTCCGAATGAGGGGAAGAGCGATATTGTCCTTAGTATAGCTCAGGAGTTAAGCAGTATTGGCAAGAAAGCGCTTATTATAGACGGAGATATCCGTAAGTCTGATTTTGCGATCCGTCTGGGAGTTGAAGAGGAAGTAGTTGGGCTGTCTCAGTTCCTCAGTGGACAGGCAGAGGTCAAGGATCTTATTTATTCAACCAGTTACCCGAATTTACATATTATTTTCGGAGGACCGATTGCACCGAACCCGTCAGGCCTTCTCAGTGAGGATCTGTTCCGGACCTTCATGAAGGAGATTCGGACTTATTATGATTATATCATTGTAGATACACCTCCGATCGGAAGTGTAATCGATGCAGCGGTAATTGCGAGATACTGTGATGGTGGGATTTTTGTCATTGAACCTGGTGTCGTAAGCTATAAGCTTGCACAGAAGTGCATCAAACAGCTTGAGAAGAGTGGATGCCGTATTCTTGGGGCAGTAATGAATAAAGTTGACACCAAGAAGGATAAGTATTATTCTTCCTATTATAAACATTATGGTGGCTATTATCAGAAACTGGCAACATCAGAACAGACAGAAAAAACACAATAAAAGAAAGCAGGTTAGAAGTGAGCTGGAACAGTAGAAGAAATAGTAAATTTACAAATATTATTCTGGTGATCATTTGTATTGCGTTGATTGTGGTTCTTGGAGGACTGTTACTGACAAACCGCAAGGAAATGAAGCAGGAATCAGAACGTCTGCAGAAACTGTCAGAGAAGCAGGAGACAGGAATTGACAATTATGAAACTGTAAAGGAACATGCGTCTGAACTCAAAGAAGAAGCAGGTGAAGAAGACAGCACAGGAACTGCTGATACTTCCAAACAGAAGCAGGAAGCAGCGACAAATAAAGCGAAATCTTCGGATACGGATAAGACTTCAGAGGAAGACAAGACTTCTGATACAGACAAATCTTCAGAGTCCAAGGACAGTGAGACACAGAATGCTGATAAGAGTAATACAGCGTCCGGGGACAGTGAAAAGAAATGAAGACTAAGAGAAGAAGATCTCAGAGACAGAGTAGAGCAAGGATTGTGATTGTTGTCATTGTGATTATTCTGGTGGCAGCATTGTGTGTTGGATATTTTCTGTGGAAGCAGACACAGGGAGTTGTGAAGACCAGTACAGGTGCCAGTCAGGGGGAAACGGTCAGTTCATCAGACCAGAGTACTGTTGAGTATGAAGGAGCGACGTACCGTTACAATGATCATCTGAGCAATTACCTATTTATGGGAATTGATTCAACAGAAGAAGTCAGTGAGATGGAGAGTCAGTTGGATGCCGGACAGGCGGATTCTATTTATTTAGTATCTCTGGATCGGGCGACTGAGCAGGTGCAGGTACTTTCCATTCCACGTGACACAATTACAGAGATTGAGGTTTTTAACCCGTCAGGAATAAGTCTGGGAATGACGGACAACCATATTAACTTGCAGTATGCCTATGGAGATGGTAAGGAAGAAAGCTGTGAACTGATGAAAACAGCAGTTTCGAATCTTCTTCATGGCCTTCCGATTCAGGGATATTATTCTATGAACATCAGCGGTATCTCCGAGATTGGGAAGCTTGTAGGTGATGTGGAGATCGTTGTACCGGATGACAGTCTGGAAGAATACGATCCTTATTTCAAAGAAGGAGCAACCGTAGTTATCAATGGCGATAATGTAGAAGAATTTTTGCGTTATCGAGATTCGGGCAAGAGTCAGAGTGCACTGGTTCGCCAGCAGCGGCAGAAGACCTATCTGAAGGCTCTGATCCCGAAACTTCAGGAGAAGACACAGACAGATTCCTCTTTTGTGGGTAATATGCTGAATGATATCCAGCCTTATACCGTAACAAATATGGGAAATGATGTGTTTGTCAAACTCCTGAATGCAGCAGGAAACAGTACACTGGAAACACAGACTGTTCCTGGTGAGGGCGTAGAAGGGGAATATTATGACGAGTATCATGTAGATGATGATGCACTTTACAAACTGGTTCTTTCTATGTTTTATAATAAGTTGTAAGAGATAGTTAGCACGTAAGTACTATTATCTAAATAAAAATCCCAAAGGAGAGATGAAAGATGAAGCTCAAAAAACGTATCATGGCATGTGTTGTTGCAGCAGCAGTAGTAGTTACTTCTGCAGTTACTGCAATGGCAGCAGGAAGTATCGACAAGACTGGTAAAGCAGACGGTTACAAAGTTGCAGTTGTAGATACAACTACACCTATTTACCAGGAAATTTCCAAAACTTACACAGTTCTTCCGGGCGCAGTTGTTGATGTAAACAAAGGCACAGCTGTAATGAAAGATTTCATCGCAGCAGCAAAAGAAGAAACAACTGCAAACGCTAATCTGACAGAAGATCAGAAAGCAAATCTCTTAGAGATCGCTGAAAAACTTGAAGGAACAGAATTCGTAACAGCATTCTACTCCCTGACAGAAGATGAGAACTCTGATGTAACTATCGAAAAAACAGAGGATGGTAAATACAAAGTAACTCTTACTGTTCAGAACCTTACAAAAGACTTAACAGGACTCAAAGTTCTGGCTTACAATGCAAAAACAGGACTCTGGGAAATCGTTGAGATTCCGGCAGAAGATATCGATTTAGAGAACCACACAGTTACAATCACTCTGGAAGACATTTCTCTGTTCTCCATCATCTCTGATGCTCCGGCAGCTAAATAATTAGTTCAGAGGTTTCATATTAATGAAGTGAATTCAATCCCCTTGGATGACCGTAATCGGTTGTCTGAGGGGATTATTTTTTGTATTACATATCTCAAAAGAAGAACTGGTGGTGCAAAAGTTGCCTGAATTCAGCACTATTGAGAAAGTTTTTCATAATAAACTCCACAAGTTGACAACCCGGATAGTTTAAACTAACATAATAGTAACAGTGTTATACCACTATAACAGAGTATGAAAAGGAGACTATTATGTTTTTGGAAATAAGGGATATCAGGAAATCATTTGGCTCCGGGGACAGCAGGGTAGATGTCCTCAAGGGTCTGGATCTGGATATTGAAAAAGGAGAATTTTGTGTGCTTCTGGGTCCATCCGGTTCCGGCAAATCCACGCTTCTGAATATCATTGGCGGGATCGAGAGCGTAGATGCAGGAAGCATTTCCATTGAAGGTGAGAAACTGGCAGATATGAAAGAAAAGAAACTTTCCCAGTACAGGCGGAAGCATCTGGGATACATCTTTCAGATGTATAATCTGATACCGAATCTGACTGTCCGTGAAAATATCGAAGTTGGGGCATATTTGAGTGACCGGGCACTGGATGTGGATGAGCTTCTGCATACACTTGGACTCTATGAGCACCAGAGGAAACTTCCGAACCAGCTTTCCGGCGGACAGCAGCAGAGAACTGCGATTGGACGTGCCATCGTAAAGAATCCGGATATCCTGCTCTGTGATGAGCCTACAGGAGCACTGGATTACAATACTTCCAAGGAGATCCTGAAACTGATCGAGACTGTTAATCAGAAATACGGCAATACCGTCATCATGGTAACGCACAACGATGCGATCAAGGATATGGCAGACCGTGTAGTTAAACTGCGTGATGGCATGATACGTAAGAATTATCAGAATGAACATAAGATCCCGGCAATGGATCTTGACTGGTAAGGAGGCGGTATCATGAAAAATCCTCTGAGAAAAAGGATCCCCCGTGAACTCAAAGGGGAATTCGGCAAATATCTGGTCGTGTTTATCCTGATGGTTACGACGATCGGAATGGTATCCGGTTTCCTGGTTGCAGATGGCAGTATGATCCAGGCATACAATGAGGGATTTGAAAAATACAACATCGAAGATGGAAACTTCCGCACCGGAGAGCGGCTGTACCGTGGACAGCGCGAAGCGATCGAAGAAAAAGGCGTCAAAGTCTATGAGAACTATTATATAGAAGATACTCTCACCAATGGCAGTACGATGCGTTTCTTCAAGAACCGTACAGATGTCAACAAAGTCTGCCTGATGGACGGCAAGCTGGCAGAAAAAACAGGCGAGATCGCAATCGACCGTATGTATGCGGATAACAATGACCTGAAGATCGGAGATACGCTGGAGGATGGAACAAAATCCTGGACGGTCACAGGGCTCGTTGCACTTTCCGATTACAGCTGCCTGTTTCAGAACAACAGCGACACAATGTTTGATGCGGTAAAATTTGGCGTTGGTCTGGTAACGGAGGAAGAGTTTGACACTCTCGATCAGGACAAACTCCAGTATAACTATGCCTGGACTTACAATGAAAAGCCACAGAGCGAGATTGAGGAAAAAGATGTTTCCGAAGATCTGATGAAGGCAATGGGAAAAGTAGTCACACTGGAAAATTTTGTTCCACAGTATCAGAATCAGGCGATCATTTTTACCGGTGACGATATGGGAAGCGATAAGGCAATGATGGTCATGCTTCTGTATATCATCATTGTGATCATGGCATTTGTATTTGGCATCACAACCAGCAATACGATCGCCAAAGAGGCCGGTGTCATCGGAACACTCCGGGCATCCGGTTATACCAGAGGCGAGCTGGCCCAGCATTATATGACACTTCCTGTCATTGTGACACTCATCGGTGCACTGATCGGAAATATTCTGGGATATACGGCGTTCAAAGATGTCTGCGCCGGTATGTATTATGGAAGCTACAGCCTTCCGACTTATGTGACGATCTGGAATGCAGAAGCGTTTCTTCTGACAACTGTGGTTCCTGTGGTGATCATGTTTGTGGTCAACTATGCAATCCTGCATCATAAGCTGAAGCTTTCCCCGCTCAAATTCCTTCGAAGGGATCTGTCCACCAGAAAACAGAAAAGAGCCCTTTATTTAAGCCCGAAACTCAAGATCTTCCACAGATTCCGTCTGCGTGTGATCTTCCAGAATATCAGCAACTATCTGGTGCTTTTTGTGGGAATCGTTTTTGCAAACCTGCTTCTGATGTTCGGGCTTCTGCTTCCGTCCGCACTGGATCATTATCAGATGGAGATCCAGAACAATATGCTGGCAAAATACCAGTATATGTTGTCTGTGCCGGTCAGTGTGATGGGTGGCAGCAATAAACTGGAAAGTATGCTGGATATGCTCCTTTTTTCACGTGATACGGAAACGGATAATGAAGATGCGGAAGAATTCAGTGCCTATTCACTGAATACGCTTCCGGGCAAATATAAGAGCGAAGAAGTGTCTCTTTATGGCATTCATGATGACAGTAAGTATATCGATGCGGATTTTTCGGATGGAGTTTATATCTCACAGGCATATGCAGATAAGTTTTTGCTGAAGCCGGGAGACACGATCACCCTCAAAGAAAAATATGAAGATGATGAGTATACATTCGGAATCGGCGGGATCTATGATTACAATGGAGGTCTCTGTATCTTTATGCCGCAGGATGAACTGAATCAGATGTTTGATCTGGGAGATGATTATTTCAGTGGCTATTTCAGCAACTCAGAGATTACGGATATCGACAGCAGCTACATTGGTTCCGTGATAGATCTGGATGCATTGACAAAGATTTCCAGACAGCTGAATGTATCAATGGGAAGCATGATGGGGCTGGTCAACGGCTTTGCGATCGCAATCTATATGATCCTGATCTATCTCCTGTCCAAGATCATCATCGAAAAAAACGCACAGTCCATCTCCATGACAAAGATCCTTGGTTACACGAACGGAGAGATCAGCAGGCTGTACATCATGTCCACATCGATCGTAGTCATCCTGTGCCTTCTCATCAGTCTGCCGATCGAGGCGACCGTGATGGAAGTCCTGTTCAGGGAAATGATGCTGCAGAGTATTTCCGGCTGGATTGCCTTATGGATCGACCCGATGATCTATGTGCAGATGTTTGCAGCAGGATTTGTGACCTATGGTATCGTTGCGCTGCTGGAATACAGAAGGATCCGCAAAGTTCCTATGGGCGAAGCTCTCAAAAATGCAGAATAAACTGGAATAAAATTCGCACTTCATATTGTTAAAGCGTTAAATAGCTGTTATAATAAAAGGACGAAATTGTTCACGGAAAAGAATTCCATTTTGCAGAATATAGAATAGATAACAGAGGTGAACGGAAAAGAGGAAACGATATGAGCCAGTTAGATGTACTTAGAGAGAGCCTGGGACAGTGTGACGAGATCCTTCTGGATGCACTGCTCATGCGTAACAGAATTGTAGAGGATATCATGGTTTACAAGGAAGCCAACGATATCCCGATCCTCCAGCCGGAGCAGGAGGCAAAACAGAAGGAATGGCTTGCCAGAAGAATGGAAGGCAAGCGTCATAAGAACGAAGTAGACGCAGTATTTGAGGAGATCACCAGAAACAGCAAGAAGATCCAGGCACGTAAACTGTTTGATTACAATATCGTGCTGATCGGTTTCATGGGAGCCGGCAAATCTACAATCTCTGATTTTCTCCGGACAGTTTTTGCCATGGAAGTTGTTGAGATGGATCAGATCATCGCGGAGAGAGAGGGAATGTCCATCTCCGATATCTTCGAGACCTATGGAGAAGAATACTTCCGCAATCTGGAGACAGAACTGCTGATCGAGATGCAGTCCAGGAAAAACGTTGTCATCTCCTGCGGCGGTGGTGTTCCGATGAGAGAGCGCAACGTTGTTGAGATGAAGAAGAACGGACGTGTCGTTCTCCTTACCGCAAAACCGGAGACAATCCTGAACCGTGTCAAGGACAATCACGACAGACCGCTCCTTGAGGGCAACAAAAACGTTGATTTCATCGCAGACCTGATGGAGAAACGCCGCGAGAAATACGAAGCTGCTTCTGACATCGTGATCGAGACAGATGGCAAGGACAAGCTGGAGATCTGCGAAGAACTCGTACACAGCCTCCGCGCCCTGGATGCAGAGAGTAAATAAGGCAGCAAAATAGCATACAACTCCCTGTCAATAGCATAATTTTACTATCATTTATAAAGATTTTACTAAAATATCCAGATGAGTCCCATCTGGATATTTTTTTCGCAAAAATTGAAAGGTGCATCAAAAAACAGTCCATTTTGTTTAATATATCCATATGGTATTATAATCTCATCAAAAAGCTATACGAAATAGCTAATAAGAACGAATAAAAAATGGGAGGTTTCTTATGAAGAAAAAATTAGTTTTAGCGATGGCAGCAGCAATGGCAATCACATCCTGTGCAGTTCCTGCATTTGCTTCTGATGATGCAGCAGGCGGCGGAAAGATCGGAATTTCCATGCCGACACAGTCTCTGGAGCGTTGGAACAGAGATGGTGCTTATCTGTAAGAACAGGTCAAGGCAGCTGGCTATGATGTAGAGCTGACATACTCCGACAACGAAACAGACCGTCAGGTAAATGATATCCAGAACCTGATCTCCGACGGAGTTGACCTTCTGGTAGTTGCAGCTATCGATGGTGAAGCACTTAACACAGTTATGGATGAAGCTAAAGATGCTGGAATCCCGGTTATTTCTTATGACCGTCTGATCAAATCCGATGCAGTTTCCTACTATATTTCTTTCGATAACTACACAGTAGGTACTCTTCAGGGACAGTACGTAATCGATACTCTGGATCTTGACAATGCAGGTGACAAAACCTACAACATCGAGTTCACAGCAGGTGACCCGGCAGATAACAACGCTGGATACTTCTTCAACGGTGCTTACGATACTCTGAAACCTTATCTGGATGCAGGAACATTAAATGTAGTTTCCGGACAGACAGATTTCGACTCTGTTGCAACAGCTCAGTGGGATACACAGACAGCTCTCGAAAGAATGCAGAACATCCTCGCTTCCTACTATGCAGACGGAACACAGCTTGATGTAGCTCTTTGCTCCAATGACTCTACAGCACTTGGTGTTACACAGGCGATCGAGTCTGACTATGCAGGCAAAAATGACGTTCTGATCACAGGACAGGACGGTGACGAAGCAAACCTTGCAAACATCGTTGACGGAAAACAGTCCATGACCGTTTACAAAGCAGTTGCAAACGAAGCAGTCGTAACACTTGACCTTGCAGAAGCAATGCTGAAAGGTGACACAATTGATGAATCTCTGATCAAAAACTCTGGCTGGGATTTCGATTGTGCATATGATACAGAATCCTATGAAACATCTGATGGAAACAAATGCCCATCCTTCCTGCTTGTTCCTACAGTTGTAACCAAAGACAACATGAAAGAAGAACTTGTTGACACAGGATACTACACACAGGACGATGACGGATACCTTCATCCAGCAGGCTGATACTTCCGCAGGCAGTGAGCAACCAGTAAATATATAAACTTGAATTAAATGGGCGGGGTGAATGCCCCGCCTGCTTTTTGGAAAGGGGGCGCCATTTTGGCTGACAATATTTTAGTAATGGAACACATTACGAAGGAATTCCCCGGTGTCAAAGCTTTGGATAACGTTAACCTTGAAGTTCAGCGTGGCGAGATTCATGCGCTGATCGGTGAGAACGGTGCGGGAAAGTCCACATTGATGAACGTATTAAGTGGTCAGTATCCATACGGCAGCTATACTGGAACGGTTACCTACGAGGGTGAAGAGTGTAAGTTTAAAAAGCTTAATGACAGCGAGGCAAAAGGTATCGTTATTATTCACCAGGAGCTTGCATTGATCCCACTGCTTTCCATCGGTGAAAACATGTTTCTCGGAAACGAGATCAAAAATAAAAGAGGAGCCATCGACTGGGATAAAACATACAGCGAGGCTGAGAAACATATGGCTCAGGTAGGTCTTCATGAATCTGCCCAGACCCTGATCAAAGATATCGGAACCGGCAAACAGCAGCTGGTAGAAATTGCGAAAGCTTTTTCAAAAGATGTTAAACTGCTCATCCTGGATGAGCCGACTTCATCCCTGAATGATGAAGATGCAAAGATGCTTCTGGACCTGCTTATGGAATTTAAAAAACAGGGACTGACATCTATTATTATCACACACAAACTGAATGAGATCATTTACTGTGCAGACCGTTGTACCATTCTTCGAGACGGAAGCACAATCGAGACACTTACAAAAGGCGTGGATGACTTAAGCGAGGACAGGATCATCACAGGAATGGATGGACGTCCTATGGAAGATCGTTATCCGAAACGTGAGCACAATGTAAGTAAAGAAGTGATGCTGGAGGTAAAGAACTGGACGGTTCATCATCCTCTGTATCCGGAAAAAATAGTAGACGACAATATTTCCTTTAAAGTACATAAAGGTGAGGTTGTTGGTTTCTCAGGACTGCAGGGTGCAGGCCGTACAGAGCTGGCAATGTCCATCTTCGGTAAGAGCTATGGAAGTGCAATTTCCGGAGAATTGTACATAAAGGGTGAAAAAGTAGATTTGAAAGCTCCTCGTGCAGCCATCCAGCATGGTCTTGCATATGTAACTGAGGACCGTAAGACAAACGGACTGATCCT
>ENA-OQKN01001524-OQKN01001524.1-human-gut-metagenome-genome-assembly--contig:-NODE-1524-length-10434-cov-5.820413_pt1 | contig 10434 bp, 14 predicted proteins | sample MGYA00242776_ERZ504794 | MGnify/ENA primary metagenome ERZ504794 (study PRJEB26092, sample SAMD00036434) | human gut metagenome | host: Homo sapiens | study: EMG produced TPA metagenomics assembly of... | reverse complement strand
AAACTATGGGATTATGTAAACTGGTATAATCATCACCGCATACATTCTTCCTTAGGGTATCAAACGCCTGTACAATATCGGAAAAATAACCTAAAAAAATTTGTCTGAAAAAGTGTTGACAATCCAATTCTTCGATTCTGACTGATGAATGGTACTCTTGCGATAGGACTTCTTTCTATCCGTATCAGTTACCTTTGCACCAGCTGTCTTAGGACCTCTCTCTACTGTATAGATGTTACTCCCCTTAATCTTGGCTCCCTTCGGTTCGTGGGCATGAATCTTGGCTTTCTCCTTGGTGTGAATGACCATCGGTTTGTCATCAACCTTTCTAATTTTCAATTTTCTCACCTCCTACTTTGAAAAATAAAATAAGCCGCTAGGGAGCAAAAATTACTCCTTAACGGCTATGTAAAATCATTCAATATTCAATTATTAAAAGCAACATGAAACTGAAAGTTATCTTTTCTTATATGTCACCACAATTCCAACCACCGAAGTCCAAAAAACAATCGGTGCGAGTCTTACAAACAAGAATTCAAACCCATGCAGTATTGTTCCTGCCACTGCCAACTCAGGATCATTGTAATTCCAATCCAAATAAAAACTATTCGTAGATGCAAGTGCGATAAATATTACCACTATAACCGCACACAATGAAATAAGAATCCATCGAATCGTTTTTACCTTTGTTATACTTCTTTTTGCAAGCTGCAAATTAATAACTTCTAATTTTTCAGAAATAATCTTTAAATCATCGGGAGTCGGTTCTGCTACAGGTTCTCCAAGTAATTCACTTACAGTAGTATCCAGTTCATTCGCCAAAATAATCAGCATACTGGAATCTGGAACTGACAAACCATTCTCCCATTTTGATACTGTCTGTCTTACTACGTTCAGTTTAATTGCCAGTTCTTCTTGCGACAGCCCTTTTGACTTTCTAATTCTTTTGATATTTTCATTTAGCATAATCTCTGCCTCCTTGTTTTTGATAGCTCAATTCTATATTCAAAAGAGCCGTTGCCACAAGCAATACATATTAACATCCGCTTATTTATGGGCTTTTCGCAGACAAATCCCGAGTTGTCTCTATCTTTATCTTTTAATTATACACAGGATTTGAATCTTTTTCTACTTATCTATAATCAAAAAATCCTCTCGAAAAATCCTCTTCCTTGTATTATAAAACCGCTTTCATAAAGTTTTTCTTCTTTTTCAGAATACCTGCGTATCACTACGAATATTCCGACTGTCAAAATCACTCCAAATACGATTCCTGCCAGAATTCCATTCGTCCCCATTCCATAACTCTCATTCAGATAATAAGATGGCAGGAAAGAAAGGATTGTTCCCACAACCGATGGCGGTATAAATCTTAGAAAATTCTTATAGCATAGGCACTTTACCATTTCCTTGTCTATCATTCCCAACATTCGCAAACTACAAACGACCCTGCTATTTTCTTCCTTCTCTGCCTGGATACGTGAATGAATTAACAGAAACTCAGCCATTATCATAAGCCCTATCACAAATGCCATCAAAAATAATAAAAATTGTCCTGATTTCTTTGCATCCTGGTATTTCTCCACTTTCGAAGACAATTCATAATATGTCTGCTCATCTTCATTCAACTGATTGCTTTCCTGCAGATATTCTTTTACTTCACATACTCCCGCATAAGAATCTTCCCAATTCTGAAACTGAAACAAGTTTGCGATACCAGCACTACCTGTTATATCTGCACTTAATTTTTCGAAATCAGAATCGTTGATGATCAGTGTTTTATCTGCAAAGGTCGGATTTTGATTAAACAGTATCTTTACATCTGTTCCAACAGACTGCAGCTTTCTGTCCCCGGAAATCGTTACAGTAGATACTGGCTGTATGTTATGTTCATACCCATCTTCCAGATTGTACTGAAACAAATTCAAAAACTCGCCTTCCTGAATCTGATAATCACATCCAAAATCCCGGTTTATTTCTGTCACAGGAAGGTAATTAAAAACATCATCTCTGATATAGGGAAGCTGAATGACCTGTTCTACAGTAACACCATTTTTCTCCAATATATGAAGGACATCCTGTACTGAAACCTGATTCATTCCATAGATTTCTGAGTACACCATGTCATAGGGAGAATAACTTTTTGCATCCTGTAGAAAAGCCGGATATAAAGTCACACATACCCCCGTAAGCATAACAGATACCGCTATTATGAGAGAGGCTAAAACATACCTACATCCCCATTCTTTCTTGTGTCTGCGGACAAATGACCATTCCACCAGATGAAACCTCATGTAGTTGGGTGCAAGTCTGCATAAGAACGTACCGATCTTTCCTGTTTTTTCTGCCCGATATTGTGCTTTTAGCAGGGTTCCGATTTTATCCAGCATAAGTCTCCCGGCATTCAGGATAAAAGCAACTGCCACCACTACTGTATATAGAACTGCTGTAAGCTTATATGCTTCCGGGCAAAACTGCCATTGCACTCCGTGAACATCTATTGCATAAATGATAACGGAAAAAAATAAAAATGACAGCACAGTTCCTGCCGCAAGTGCTATTGCTAATGCCAGCACGGATATGATCACATTTTCAAAAAGTAAGTTTCTAAACGCTTCCTTCCGGCTCATGCCAAGAGAAAACATCACGCCGTATTCCTGTTTTCTTGATGCCAGAAATGCCTGACACGAAACAGGAAGAAAAAAAACCAGAAATACTGCAGACAGAAAAAATGGAAGATAAATGTTATTGGATATTGATGAATTTACAATCGACGCATTCATAAACGTCCTGTTTGTGGAAATAACTGCAAAACAACAGAATAATGCCGTTGCAGATAAATTGCATAGAAAGTACAATCGATATTTGTAAAAACCAGCTTTCAGCATCTTTCGGGAAATATCAAAAAAGGTCATCTTTTCCACCTCCCAAACCGCACAGCGTTTTCCATATATCTTCTCTGAAATTATCGGCAGTGTTCTCTTTCTTTACTTCTTTTGCCAGATTCCCATCCTGTAGAAAAAGTACCCGGTCACAAAAGGATGCCGTATAAGCATCATGTGTCACAAGCAGAAAGCTGATGCCAGACCGTTGATTCATCTGTTTCATACATCGCATCACATCCCCGGTAGTCTTTCGGTCAAGGCTTCCTGTTGGCTCATCTCCAAAAATAATATCCGGTTCATTGATCAGCGCCCTGCCAATCGCAACTCTCTGTTTCTGACCTCCCGATATTTCCGTAATTCCTTTGTCAGCTAATTTTTCAATGCCGAGCACATCCGCTATTCTTGAAAAACGCTCTTGCTGGATGTCTGCTTCTTTTCGTTCAAGAATGAGTGGTAACAATATATTTTCTTTTACCGTCAAACTCTCCAAAAGCTGGAAATCCTGAAAAATCATTCCCATATGCTTTCTGCGAAAAAATGCCTTCTCTTCTTCCGTAAGCTGTGAAAACGTTTCTCCTCCTATTACGATTTCTCCATCGTCCGGTGTATCAACCCCGGTCAGCACATGGAGCAGAGTAGTCTTTCCACTGCCGGATGGTCCCATAATAGCAACCATTTCTCCTTTCATAACTTGCAGATTCACATTCTGCAAAATCCGCATAGTTTCTCCTGCAGTTTTATAACTTTTTGAAATATGATTTGCATTTAATACATACATCGAAGTTCCTCCTGATAATAAATTTTAAATTTGATTATCAGAAGTATTTAATCATCCATCCGAACCGATAGACTGCAAAGGGTAACTCCCGGTCTGAAAGAAAACTCACCTTGTCCGAGGTCTTTAAAGCCATCATATACCCAGAGCACCATTATTTCTATTCCACCGAAACATATACACTCATAGAAATGCAAACATATACTTTCGCTTATATCGTTTTCACTATTTGACTTTTCCAAGCATTCCATCTGCTGTATGACTATACTTTCCAAATCCCCTTCTGCATAATATCCACTCCAGATTCGGAAATTTAGCGACAAAAGTAAAATCAGCATGATGGAACTTAAAACCATAATAGCAGCAATTCTCTGTTTTTTTACTGAAATCATATGAATCAAACCCTATACTTCTGCTTTATCATCTGGAAGTTATTTTAATAAATATTTTTCAAATGCTTTGTGCGTGTCAAAGTGAACCTCTTTGAAAAATAAAACGAGCCAAATAATAAAAGCCGGAATAGCCATATATGGTGTTAAAAAATAAGACAACACTGCTCCTACTAACATTATGCCAGCCCATGTAAAACACTGATTTTTTATATCACGAGAAATATGAGCTTTATCATACAATGCCTGTTCTTCTTTCGGTAATGAATTAAATCCCGAAACAAATTTAGCCGCTTTTTCTTTAAATATTGCAAATAACACTCCTATAATCACAAATAGAATAACCAAAACTCCACATAGCCAAAACCCTATATTCATAGTATATTCCTCCTTCACAAATTCCGATTGAGATTTCACCTGTTTTAAGAAATTTAATAACTGTTATATCTTGTTGTTAAATTCTCCGCAAACCCTTGAAAACACTGAATTTATCACAGGCGAGCTTTCCCTTATTGTTTCCCTTGTGTTATATCGTCCCACCAGTGTTTACGAACTCTGATAAGGGAAAATACAAGGGCACAAGAGGTCCGGTGGACCTCTGCTCTGTGCCGACCGAAGCGGCAGCGGAGACCAAAAAAATTATATAAAATAGTATAACACAAAATAAAACTGACATGGTGAACTGATTGGAATGCTTCTTAATTTTTACAATTAATGATCGATTGAATCATAAGGAGATGGGATACGATGAGAACAATATTTGCAGAATACAATCCACAGTGCAACAGTATTGATGTTTATACCAGTGCCGGCTATATGCTTCGCATTGACTGCTGGGAAGCTGAAAAGAATTTAAAGACTACACCTGGATCAGACTGTACATTAAACGCACTCGCCATTGATGACCCTCTTGAATATGCAAGGTTATATCTTGATGGAAATCTACAGATGTGGGTAGATGCGGAAGACTCATTAGAAATATTTTGATTTTTAAACAAATACAACAGTTTAAATCACTATTAGCTACAATATTTCCAGAAAATTCATCATAGGTTTGTGTAAACGCAAAGAAACGGCGGCTCTGAAAATCAAAGCCGCCGTTTCAAATGGGCGTGTCAAATTGTCTGCTCTACGACGGCTTTTTTCTTTTGCCGTCGTCCGGCAGAGTATTATTCAATATTTAATTCAATGTTTCCAGTGAAATTCTCACATTCAATGCCGATATAATTTCCACCATCAGAAAGTGTAATTGTGTCACTATAAGTTCCGGTTGCTTCAATCAAAGTGACTGCTTCATCAGCTCCAGAAATCCAAAATACTTTTGCAGTACCTTCCATAATCTCCAAGGTGCAATCAATGGACAGCTCCTTACCGGCTTCTCTCTTTATGGAAGTTCCTCCGAACAAATACTCTGTACCTGAAAAGTTCGCATAATCAGCCGTATAAGTCCCTGTATAATCATCAATTCCTTTTTCTTTTTCCCCTTGCAGTGACGATTTCCCTGTCAGTTCTATGGAGCCCGCAGACTGAACAATGTTATTGTAATGATTGAGAATTTCATCTTTTGAACAGCCAGCAAGCATAAAACTTCCCACAAGGACGAATGTTAATGCTAAAACTATTTTCTTCATAAAATCATCACCAGCCTTTCCTTGGTGCTGCCTTTTTGACCTTTTTCTTTGTTTGGGTTGCTTCTCGCTCTTTCATGCACAAAATCAAGATGGCAGAAATAACAACAGCAAGCACAAGACTGCAAGAACAGATTCCGATATTCCAGTTGACTGCGGTATCATAGCTACGGTAGCCTACCATTCCGAGACTTGCGGTAATCGGATAAAGGTTTGCTAATGTCATATTTCCTGCGGCAAACATCCCTCCATATCCATAGACAAAAGCAATGATTACACCGACTAAAAAGCTACCTGCCCTCCGACAAGTAAGAGCGATAATCGGCAGAACCGCAAGATATAAAAAGAAATTAACCGCAGTAATCTGCAAGGCTGCTTTTAGAGCTAAGGAAATCTCAAAGCCGGGAAATCCCACAATCATTTCTGCTATGATTGTAAACAGACTGCATATCAGCCCGAAAATAATAGACAATACGCCGCACACAATCAATTTTCCGGTCAGCAGTTTCTTAAAAGAGATCGGCACAGTCAGAATATTTTTCAATGTGTCATCCGTCTGCTCACGAGAAATCATATATCCAGCAATTAGGCTGATACACATCGGAAAAATCATGGACATATTGTTTTTGATGACCTGTTCTGTAAGATAGGCGAAATCCCAAGCGGAACCATCATTCGCCATAGAGGTAAACAAGGTCAGCAGGACGGATAGGAGCATGAGCGCAACGCCCGCCCAAAGGATATGATACCTTTTCAATTTATAAAATTCTGTTTTTACAATGCGAACCATGTTTATTCCCCCCTCTGCTTATATAATCTGTCAATCAGTAAGAACGAAACTAATGCCATGATCCCAAGAATGAATACAACTTGAAATGTTGAGGGAATTAGCCCTGTCATTTGCTCCAAGTCCATTTTTATTCCATGAGCCGCCATATCTCCCGCACTCCAAAATGTAGTCAGTGGCGTGGGCAGAAGCCATAACATAGTTTTAGGCAGTGTGTCAAACAATGCCGTAGCACTCATGTTCAGAACGCTGTAAAAGACACACAGCAAAATGGAAAAAACATAGGTCTTACTGAAAAAGACAACAAGGACAATCAACGGGAGTGTTCCTGCCGTAATGAAGATCCCCGTTTCAACCGCCAAAAACAGCTTATAACCAATTCCATAAACTTCTAATGTTCCAATTCCGCAAAGAATTGTTGCAATGGTAGAAGCCACGCAAAAAACAATTCCAAAGATAAAAAGGACAATAATCTTTGCAAGTACCATTTGCGTGCTGGTTACGGGAATTGTACGCAGATTTTTGAATGTATCGTTGTCGCGTTCCATAAAAAACAGGATAGCGGCAATCACTCCGATAATGCAGGGCAGTAAAAACTGGATACCATATCCCAACACCATGTTAAATAGTCCATCGAAAGCATCTGCCCGATCCGTATATCGCTCCATCATAGAGGGCGTTGTCATCAGATAAGTCAGCGGGATTGGAAACAGGAACGCAGCCAAAATAATCAGCGGAATAAATTTCTTCCGTTTCAATTTCAAAAATTCGCATTTGATTAGTTTAAGCAATTCCTTCGCCCCCTGTCACACGCTTGAAGTAATCTTCAAGACTTTCTTCACAAGTATGCGCCTCCGATACCTCCAATCCGTTTTCTACAAAGGCAGTTACAATTTTCCCCACAGGCAGATCAAGGTTGTGCAGGCGCAGATTGTGGTCGTCCTGTATGGAAAAATGGTTTTCATGGAAATTGCGTTCCAAAATTCTTGCCGCCTGTGCAGTATCAGAGAGTGTAAACCGGATATGCTTACTGCTTTTTTGCTCCAGTTCAGCAAGGCTTTCTTCTTCCAGCAATGCGCCGTGGTCGATAATTCCAATATCGTCAGCCAGCAAGGAAATCTCCGAAAGAATGTGACTGGAAATCAAAATGGTTTTTCCTCTTGCGTCGCAAAGCTCCCGAATAAAGGAGCGTACTTCTGCAATACCGATAGGATCGAGACCGTTGATCGGCTCATCCAAAATTAAAAGTTCTGGATCGTGCATAACGGCAAGGGCGATGGCAAGCCGCTGCTTCATACCAAGAGAATACTGTGAAAAGAGCTTTTTATCTTTGTAAGGCAGTCCTACCAGATCCAGAGCATCTTTGATGGCATGATTGTTTGGTACGCCCCGCAGGGTAGCAAAGATACGCAGGTTCTCTGTGCCGGTCAGATTGGGATAAAAGCCGGGAGACTCAATCAAGCTACCAATACGGGGCAGCAATTTCTTTTCATTCCCCTGCAAGGGTTTCCCCCAGATTTTGACCTCCCCGGAAGTCGGCTTCGTTAAGCCCAACAGCATTTTCATGGTAGTGGTTTTTCCGGCTCCGTTTCTGCCCAGCAGACCATAAATTCTCCCACGCTTCACATGGATATTTAAGTCAGCCACACTCTTTTGTGAGCCATATTGCTTCGTCAGATTTTTTGTTTCAATGATGTAATTTGTATCCATATTCAAAACCTCCTGTTCTGTAAGGTATTCTATCACGCCAACCTTGCATTAACCTTGCCGCAACCTTGCATTAACCTTGCAATTTGAAATCCGGCAAAAATGACAAAGGTTCCCGCCATAAAGACGGGAACCCGCTTAAATCTCCAAAGGAAAAAGCAACATAAATTCAGTTCCTTCTCCCGGAAAGCTTTCAACTGTTATGCTTCCACCCATCTTTTCTACAAGCTGATGGACAATAGAAAGACCAAGTCCGCTTCCTTTTTCGGAGCGTCCTTTATCACACTTATAAAGCCGTTCAAATATGTGTTTCAAATCGTCTTTCTCAATTCCTACTCCATTATCCGCCAGCAGCAGCTCCATGTTATTTTCCTTCTTTGACAGGACAATTTTGATTTTGTCTGCATGGCTGTGAGCGATTACATTTTGAATGAGATTGTTGACGATCCTCATATAGCTGTCCATATCCAATCTTACCCGGACAGGCTGTTCGGGAATATCAATGTCATAATCAACCTGTTTATCCTCAAAAATCGGTATCCAGTCAATCAGGATATTTCTTGTCAGCTCTGCGGCCTCAACGCTCTGGATTTCCAAAGCAAACTCATTGGAATTTAACTTGAACCAGTCAAAGAGCACATCAATATATTCTTTCAGATCATGGGCTTTCCGTCGGGCGGTTTCAATATAATCATCCCGGTCTTTTCCTGTGACCAGTCCTTTGTGTGCAGCGTCAAGATACCCAATCAGAGTGGTAAGGGGTGTCCGAACATCATGGGAAAGGCTCGTCATAAGCTGGCGGTTGGTTTCTTCTGTCTGCCGTACAGTTGAAAGTCTGCTTTCATAGGACACAACAATCTCATTGATTTCATAGGCAAGAGGTGCTGTCAATTCATTTGTTGCAGACAGAATACGCCGGTTGCCATTTCCGTTTTTCACATCAACCAGCACATCGGTCATTTCTGCGATTTGTTTTTTTACGCGCCGAACGAGAACGATGGAAGTCAGCACAGCCACAACAGCAATCACAATGGACAAGAAAACGATGATTTCCATATTGGCTATACCTCCTTATTAAAGCGGTAGCCAATCCCTTTGACCGTTTGGATATACTTTGGGCTTGAAGGATTGACTTCTAATTTTTTACGAAGCCGGCTGATAATCGCCATAATGTTACTGTCATCATAGAAATATTCTTCGCCCCAAACTTCCTCATAAATCTGCTGTTTTGTCAAAATTTTTCCTTGATGCTTTGCGCAGTACAGGAGCAGATCAAATTCCTTTGGTGGAAGTTCAAAAGTGCCATTTTCCGTCGTAACAGAACGATTTTCAAGGTCAATTTGCAATCCATCAAAATCCAGTTTTTGCACAGCTCCGGCTTGATGATTAAAGCGGGTGTAGCGGCGAATGAGGGACGCAATACGGGCAATCAGTTCGTCCATATCAAACGGTTTTGTCAGATAATCGTCCGCCCCGGCCCGTAAGCCCCGCACTTTAGAAATGCTGTCATTTTTGGATGTAAACATCAAAATCGGCAGGCTGTTCTCTTTGCGGATTTCTTCCAGCGTTTCAAAGCCATCCATACCGGGCATCATCACATCCAGCACCACAAGCTGATACTCCTGCTCTTTTAATTTCTGCAAGCCCTCTTTTCCGGTATTACAAAAATCGGCTTCTATATGTTCCGATTGTACGCTGCGTTTAATCAAAGCGCACAGTTCTCTGTCATCATCTATAATCAAAATTTTATTCATGGCGTAGTTCCTTTCCTTGTTTTGTCCGGCCATCAAGCGGCTTCTCCGCAGTTTTAGGGAGCAGCCAAACACCGGCCATTTTCACAGCGCCGGGGATACGCCCACCGGCACAATAATAATTTACCCTACGAGGTGTCACGCCCCATTTCTCGGCGGCCTCTTTCAATGTCATATAGTCCATTTCGCACCTCCACAGAGTACATTATAGTTCTCTTTCTCGAACAATGCAAGAAACGGAATGTGAATTATAAACTTCAACCAACCTGCATATAGCAACATTCCACAGGCAAAGTATGAATTATACAATGTAACTGGGTGATGTTATATGGCGAAAGTTGAAGATTGTCCCGGTTTTGAAACCTTCGGCGCAGATGTCAAAGCCGCACGAGAGGCAAAGCGTCTGGCACGAAAAACATTGGCAGAAATGGTTGGGATTGAATGGCGGTATCTTGCCAACATTGAGAATCAAGGTGCGATTCCGAGCCTGCCTGTGATGATCCAGTTGATTA
>ENA-OQKN01001522-OQKN01001522.1-human-gut-metagenome-genome-assembly--contig:-NODE-1522-length-10445-cov-2.918880_pt1 | contig 10445 bp, 10 predicted proteins | sample MGYA00242776_ERZ504794 | MGnify/ENA primary metagenome ERZ504794 (study PRJEB26092, sample SAMD00036434) | human gut metagenome | host: Homo sapiens | study: EMG produced TPA metagenomics assembly of... | reverse complement strand
GAGGATAATAAAAAAGTCAAGTATAAATTGGTGATAGGAAAAAAAGCCGTTGCACAGCTTGAACTTACCGTACAGGCACAAAATGTACAATCAGGTTTGACGGCTAAGATAAACAATAAACTCATCGCACAGGTTTGGGGTGAGGAAGGAAAAATTACCACAGATAATGTAAAGGCTTACGTTGACGTAAGCGGACTTGGAGCGGGAACATACAATTTGCCTGTAAAAATTGAAGGTGAAAATGTTAGTTTCGCAGAAAATTATACAATAGAAGTTACTGTAGAATAGGAGAATAAATAAATGGCAGATAAATTAGTAAGAGGAAACAGTATGGACGGTGCAATCCGTGTTTTTGCGGCGGTGACAACCGACCTTGTGAATGAGGCACAGAGAATACATCATACTTATCCGGTTGCAACGGCTGCACTCGGCAGATTGCTTACAGGTGCGGCAATTATGGGTGCAGCAGGATTGAAGAATGAAACAGACAGTATGACGGTTCAGATAAAGGGCGAGGGTGAAATTACAAACCTTGTTGCCGTTACGGATTGTCACAGTAGGGTCAGAGGTTACGTTTCAAACCCGTATGTTGACAGACCACTTAACAATAAAGGTAAACTTGATGTCGGCGGTGCTATCGGCGGCGGATATTTGAGTGTTGTACGCGATTTGGGATTGAAAGAGCCGTATGTCGGACAAATTCCGCTTGTATCGGGCGAAATTGCGGAGGACTTGCCATATTATTATGCAAAAAGTGAGCAGATACCTACATCGGTTGCACTTGGCGTGCTTGTTGATACAGACAACAGCGTAATAGCGGCAGGCGGTTTTATGATACAGCTTATGCCGGAGGCTACCGAAGAAATGGCGGTTCAGCTTGAAGATATATTAAAGGAGTTGCCTCCTGTTACGACAATGATTAAAGAGGGTATGACTGCGGAGGATATTCTGTTCAGAGTAACGGAAGGATTTTCGATGGTATGTGAAAACAAGGCGGTTGTACCGGAATATAAGTGTACGTGTTCAAAAGAGCGTATGGAAAAAGCACTTATTTCAATAGGTAAAAAAGAGCTTGAAGAACTGATTGAGGATCAGGGGGAAGCTGAACTTACTTGCCAGTTCTGTGATAATAAATACCATTTCAATAAGAAAGAACTCGAAGATTTATTGGAAAAAGCAAAATAAATAAAGAATTTAGTAAAAAATGCTTGACAATCCGAGAGAAAATCTATATAATATTTGAGGTGTCTATTTTTATGATAGGAATAAAGACGGCTGATTGGGGCCGGAATTAAGCAGAGGAGGTGCTGTAACAATGAAAAGAACATTTCAACCGAAAAAGCGTCAAAGAGCTAAGGAACACGGTTTCAGAAAGAGAATGTCTACTAAGTCAGGCAGAAAGATTTTGGCTAGCAGAAGACAGAAGGGCAGAAAGAAGTTATCTGCATAATATATGAAGATGTAGGCAGGAAGCGGGGAGGAATTCTTTGCTTGTTGCCTTTTTTTCATAATAAGACAAATGAGGTTTAATATGAAAAACACTCAAAGTTTAAAACTCAACAGAGATTTCAGACGTGCATACAAGGGTGATAACTTTGTCGGAAGATATACCGTTGTATATATGAAGAAAAATAAATATCAGTTTAACCGTCTTGGTTTGAGAGTCGGTAAGGCGACCGGTAAGGCTGTTACGCGAAATCGCTTGAAAAGGCTTATGCGTGAGAGTTATAGCCTTATGGAAGATGATATTGAAAAGGGTTATGACTTCATAATTGTTGCAAGAAACAGAGCTGTTGGAAAAACACAGTCGCAGATTCAAGGCGATATTAGGTTTGCTATGAGAAAGCTGGGACTAATTAAATGAAAAAATTTTTAATCGCTTTGATTGATTTTTACAGACACCAAATTTCACCGTATAAAGGCGGGGCGTGCTGCCGCTTTGTCCCGACCTGTTCACAATATGCAAGAGAGGCAATAGAGAAATACGGTGCTTTGTACGGGACATATCTTGCCGTAAGAAGAATATTGAGATGTCATCCGTTTCATAAGGGCGGCTATGACCCTGTACCTGATAAACATAAAGGCAGCGGAGAGGAAAAATAAGACATATGTTTGAATATCTTATTACACGACCGATGGGCTTTATAATTGAGCACATCTATAATCTTGTTTCAAATTATGGTCTTGCGATAATTATCTTTACGATTCTTATAAAGCTGATTTTAATTCCGCTTAACATACATTCGCAAAAGGCTATGAAGAAACAGCAAAAAATACAGCCGATTATGGCTGAACTTCAAAAGAAGTATGCAAATGACCAAGAAAAACTTCAGCGTGAAATGATGAAGATTTATAAGGAAAATAATATAAGTATGACAGGCGGTTGTCTGCCTATGCTTATTCAAATGCCTATATTGATTGGTCTTTATCAGGTTATTCAGAAACCTCTTTCATACCTTGCAGGTGTTGATTGGGCTAATGCGTCGGTTATTAACGAAGTTATCCGTCTAAAGGACGCAATGGTAAATTTGGGATATAACATTGGTAATCTTGCTAATGCTACAATGGAACAGCTTGCAAACAATTCGCAAATCCAGCTTTCAAAGTGGGCAGGTATTGTCGGAACACAGGGAACGGCTCTTGAAGGTGTTTCGGGCGGAGTTCACCCTTGGGTATTGAATTTCAATTTCCTTGGTCTTGACCTTTCAAACGCACCGTCAGCGGCTTTCGGACATATTATGGCACTTGATTTTTCAAATATGAGTGTTATACTATTGTTGTTAATTCCTGTTTTGGCGGTTATTGCGTCGGTAATTTCAATGTAAGTTACTCAGGCACAGACAGGTCAAAATCAAAACACAGAAGGACAGGCTGCTCAAATGACAAAGTCAATGAATCTTATGATGCCGGTAATGACAGCGTTCTTTACAGTTACACTTCCGGCAGGTCTTGGATTGTACTGGATTATAAGCTCAGTTGTACAAATTCTTCAGCAGTTGATACTAAATGCTTTTTTAGATAAGAAAGGGGAAGAGATCGTTGTCACAGTTCCAGAAAAGAAACAACAGCATAGAAAAAAACGCAAAAAATAAACAAGATGCAATCGAACTTGCATTAAAAGAGCTTAACGCAAGCAGAGAGGACGTTGAAATAGAAGTTCTTGACGAGGGTTCAAAAGGATTTTTGGGAATCGGTGCAAGAGATGCGCGCGTTAGAGTAACTCTTATAAAGAGCGAAGAACCTGTAAATGAAACTTATGTTCAAGAAAAAGAAGAAGTAGCAGAAACAGAAGTTAAGCCTGTAAAGCGTGAGCCGAAAGTGAAGAAAGAATCACTTGGCGATCCGGCTGATGACGCTAAGAAATTCCTAAGCGACATATTTAACGCAATGGATCTTGACGTTGCCATTGACGCAAAGATGGAAGAACAGTCTGTTTCAATCGACCTTTCAGGCGAAAATATGGGTATTGTAATCGGTAAAAGAGGTGATACTCTTGACAGCTTGCAGTATCTTACTTCACTTGTTGTAAACCAAAGATCAGATGATTATATCAAGGTTTCAATAGATACTGAAAATTACAGAGAAAAACGTGCGGAAGCATTGTTGGCACTTTCAACACGTCTTGCCGATAAGGTTACAAAGACAGGTAAGAAGTTTACTTTAGAGCCGATGAATCCGTATGAAAGAAGAATAATTCATTCAAATCTTCAAGACAGCGAAACAGTAACAACTTATTCTGTAGGTTCAGAACCGTATCGTAAAGTCGTAATTGCACCTAAGAATGCAAAGCCTTACGGTAAGGGCGGTTATAAAAAGGACGGTTATAAAAAGAGAAGTCCAAAGCCGCACAGAAATCATTCGGATAAGCCTGTTGCAGAAAAGACAGGAAGCTACACAACAACTTATAAAGCTGACTTCAAGCCTCAACAGCATAAGGCAGAATACAAGAATTTTGAAGATTATCTTGCAGGTCACAGTGATGAATTTAAAGGTGAAGAATAAGTCTAAAAGCTATCGCATTTTGCGGTAGCTTTTTCTTTGTTAAAAATGTATCAAATTGACAAAACAAATATAGCATTGTATAATAAAAATAAAGTACCAAAATATAAGGAGCGGAGATATGAAAACGGAATTTGTGAGATACCTCGAAAGACTATCGGAACTTTATCCGACGATAGACAAAGCGTCTACGGAGATTATCAACTTGCAGTCAATTCTGAATTTGCCAAAGGGAACGGAACATTTTCTTTCTGATATTCACGGTGAATATGAGTCGTTTTCGCACGTTTTGAGAAACGGCAGCGGTGCGGTCAGAAAGAAGATTGATGATGTATTCGGGCATACACTTGGTACAAATGACAAGAGTGAGCTTGCGTCACTTATTTACTATCCAAAAGAAAAAATAGATTACATAAAAAGCCTTGATAAAGATACGGAAAATTGGTACAAAATAACGCTTTACAGGCTTATTGAAATATGTAAGGTGGTTTCGTCAAAATACACGCGTTCAAAGGTCAGAAAAGCACTTCCGCCGGCATATGCGTATGTTATCGAAGAACTTATAACGGAAAAACCTGAGGTTTTAAATCGCGGTGCGTATTATGACGGAATAGTGAATACAATTCTTGAAATCGGTGCGGCGGAAAAGTTTATTATCGCAATAGCGGAACTTATACAACGACTTGTCGTTGACCATTTGCACATAATAGGCGATATATACGACAGGGGCAGCGGTGCGCATAAGATAATGGATAAGCTTTGCTCTTATCATTCACTTGATATTCAGTGGGGCAACCACGATATTCTTTGGATGGGTGCGGCTGTCGGCAATCCTGCTTGCATTGCAACCGTTATCAGAAACAGTATCAGATACGGCAATCTTGACGTTATCGAGGACGGTTACGGAATTAATATGATACCGCTTGCAACGTTTGCTATGAGCGTGTATGCAGATGATGACTGCAGTTGTTTTGAAATTAAAAATAAAAAGCACTCATACGAAACGGAAATCGAACTTGAAATGAAAATGCACAAGGCGATTACCGTTATTCAATTCAAACTTGAGGGACAGCTTATACAAAATCACCCTGAATTTGATATGAACGAAAGGTGCTTGCTTGATAAAATTGACTTTGAAAACGGTACGGTAACTATCGGTGAAAATGTTTATAAAATGAAAGATGTCAATTTTCCTACGATTGACAAGGAAAATCCGTATAAACTCACCGAACGTGAAGAAGATATGATGAATAAACTTTACAGCGCCTTTGTGAAGTGTGAAAAATTGCAGAAACATATGCAGTTAATGCTGAAAAAGGGCGGTATGTATAAGGTTTATAACGGTAACTTGCTGTTTCACGGTTGTGTGCCGATGAACAGTGACGGCAGTTTCAAGGCGGTCAATGTGAACGGTAAGGATTATAGAGGTAAAGAGTTGTATGATGCCTATGAGGCTTGCGTGAGAAAAGTACTTGTTTCAAACAATAAAAAAGAAAAAAGCGTCGGCGGTGATATTTTGTGGTATCTTTGGAACGGTTCGGGGTCACCATTGTTTGGTCGTGACAGAATGACAACGTTTGAAAGATACTTTGTTGAGGATAAAACTTCACATCACGAAGAAAAAAATGCGTATTATGATTTGATTGAAACGGAGGACGCGACAAACAGGATTTTTGAAGAGTTCGGTCTTGACGGAACATGGCATATTATAAACGGCCATGTTCCAGTACATCAAAGCGAGGGTGAAAATCCGCTTAAATGTGACGGCAAGGTTATAATGATTGACGGCGGTTTTTCAAAGCCGTATCATAAAGTTACCGGCATTGCGGGATATACTCTTACATATAATTCATACGGACTGACATTGACGGCACACGAGCCGTTTGAATCGGCGGAACAAGTTATTCAAAACGGTAAAGATATTGTGTCAAACCAAGTCGCCGTTCAGCACGCATTTAACAGAATACTTGTCGGCGATACCGATAACGGTAAGAAATTGAAAGAAAATATAGCCGATTTAAAAGAGCTTATAGAGGCGTACAGACAAGGTATTATAAGCGAACGAGAAAAATAAAACATCATTATAAAATCAGATGGCGAGAAATTAGTTCGCAAAAAGTGCACAGGCAAGCCGTATCTCAAAGATAGGCTTGCCTGATGTTTTTTTATAGTTGAAATAATATTTTGCACGTTCCGGACAATTTGTCGGCAATCTGATAGACAAAACCGTTGCGGTTTTGTCTATTTTACTATTTTAGTCCGTTGTTTTCTACGAGATTTTTAAATTCCTTCAGCTTATCAAGTGTATTCACACCTGTTCCGCGGTCAAGAATTTTTTGCTGCATTTCGGCGGAAAGTGAGTTGAAATACTGCGTTGCCTCAACATTCGACGAAATAAGCTGACTTATATTTTCGCAATCCATAAAATCACCCTGTAATAGTATGTGCGAATAATTACGAATTATGCGATAAATTGTTGCTTGCGTTTATAGGTGTGCTGTTTTTGTAATTTTTGCCGAGTATCAAAACCGACAGAAACGGTATTTTCCGTATTATGAATTTTGACACGATAATCGGAATAAACAATCCCAACACAAGTACCGATACACAGCATATAACAGTCGGAAACGGTGAATATGCGAGCAGTATTCCCATCAATCCCGACACAAGAAACGGTGCGTGCATAAGATAAATGTCATACGAATACATACCGAGTGTTTTTAATAATCTTTGCGGTGCTTTGTTTTGAAGATGTTTTGAAATGTTGCATACCGTCATAATTCCCGTTACGGACGAGATACTTCTTATCAAATACAATACACCTTTCAAAACACCCGACGGCATTTGTGTAACGTAAAAATAACTGTACAGACAGTTGGTAACAACGAATATCACTGCGGTGACAATAGTGTTAATTGATTTTTTGTTGCCGGTGCTAAACGCAATTCTTGCAAGTGAGAAAAACAGTAAATCGCTTGTTACATAGTCAAGTATTCCGTAATAATGCACATATGCTTTTGAAATATACAATCCGAGAAGTACAATAAGCATTGGTTTTGATTTCATAATTTTCGGAATAAGTATATTCACAAGGAATACAATAAACAGTGAAAAAACAAACCATAAATGCTTGTCAATGTGGTTATTGTATGTAACAATTTGCAGAATTGCGTCTTTTAAATCTACTGCCGTATATCCGCCGTTTTCAAGAACTTTTGCAAGTAGTGGAATTTTTAACGAAAAACCGATAAATAAATATGCAAATGTTGAGAATATCAAATACGGCAACATCAGATATTGTAATTTTCCGAGTATGAATTTTCCTTTGTTTGTGTAGTGAAAAAGTCCTTTTTCAAACAAATACCCCGATAAAAAGAAGAATAACGGCATATGAAAATTATATATAAATATCCATAAAAAGCCTGCAAGACCTGTTTCGCGAACCTGAGGAACAAGTGTATGACCGAGTACAACGAGGATTATTCCGATACCTTTTGCAATGTCTATCCAATCAAGTCTTTTTGTATTCATAGCGATTAACCTTCCTTGATTATAAATTATATGTATGATTATATAATAGTTGTAACAATAGTGTCAAGTATTGTTATTTGATTTGAAATATTAAATTTGATATAATTGTTACACATATTATAGTGGGAGGAGTCTGCCTTGAAGATATTGTTGGTAAATAAATATCTGTACCGAAAAGGCGGTGCGGAAACTTATTTTATAAAATTAGGCGAATATCTGAAATCACTCGGCAACGAGGTTGAATATTTCGGTATGGCAGATGAGCGTAACTGTGTAGGAAATAGGGTAGAGGCGTATACGGAAAACATTGATTTTCACAAAAAATCGTTAAAGCATATCACTTACCCTTTTAAAATTATTTATTCGGTTAATGCAAGAAAACAAATCCGCAAGGTGTTAAGCAATTTTAAACCGGATGTTGTACATCTGAATAACTTTAATTATCAGCTTACGCCGTCAATAATATATGAAATAAAGAAACATAATATACCGATTGTTTACACCGCACATGACGTACAGCTTGTATGTCCGAATCATAAATTAAAAAATGATTATACGGACGGTCTTTGCAGAAAATGTGACGGCGGTAAGTATTTTGAGTGTGTAAAAAATAATTGCGTACATTCTTCAAAAATACGCAGTATTCTTGGGGCGGTCGAGGCTTGGTACTATAAATTGTGTCATACATACAAAATGATAGATTTAACCGTCTGTCCGTCTGAATTTATGGAAAAAGAAATCAGCCGTAATGATGATATAAACGGAAGAACTGTTACGATGTACAATTTTATTGACGAGATAAAACCATTGGGAGCAGAATGTGAAAATTATGTTTTGTATTTCGGCAGATATTCAGAGGAAAAGGGAATATCCAACCTTGTCAAAGCGACAAAGAAACTTAGTAATATACCGTTTGTATTCGCAGGCAAGGGCGAACTTGAAAATGAAGTGAACAGTGCGGATAATATTAAAAATGTAGGTTTTAAGACAGGCGATGAATTAAGGAATATTATAGAAAAAGCGTTGTTTACCGTACTTCCTGCCGAATGGTCGGAAAATTGTCCTTTTTCTGTTATGGAGTCGCAGAGTCTTATGACTCCCGTACTCGGTGCAAAAATCGGCGGTATTCCCGAACTTATCGATGACGGCAAAACAGGCATACTTTTTGAAAGCGGAAACTTGAAAGAGTTGACTGAAAAGATAGAATATTTGTATAACAACAAAGAACTTTGTAGACAAATGAGTGAAAATTGCAGAGATATAAAGTATGACACAATAAAAGAATATTCCGAAAAACTGATAAAACTGTATAAGGAAGTTATAAAATGAAAATCGCAATGATAGGACATAAAAGAATACCGTCACGCGAGGGCGGTGTTGAAATAGTTGTTGAAGAACTTGCCACAAGAATGGTCGAAAAAAGTCATAGCGTGACGGTGTATAACCGCAAAGGAAAACACGTTTCCGGCGGTAAGACCGTTAATTTGAAAGAATATAAGGGCGTTAAGATAAAGAGTGTACCGACGTTTGAAAACGGTAAACTCAACGCAATAGTTTATTCGGTTATAGCAACATTTCTGGCACTTTTCGGCAGATATGACGTTATACATTTTCACGCCGAAGGCCCTTGTTCAATGATATGGCTTCCGCATTTATTCGGGATACATACCGTTGCGACAATACACGGACTTGATTGGCAGAGAGCCAAATGGGTCGGATTTGCTACGAAATTTCTCAAATTCGGCGAAAAAACGGCGGCGAAATATGCAGATGAACTTATTGTACTGTCTGAGGGAACGCGTGACTATTTCAAAAAAACTTACGGCAGAGAAACGGTTTTCATACCGAACGGAATAGATGTTCAAAATGAAAAGAAAGCCGATATAATCACAAAAAAATACGGTCTTGAAAAAGACGGATATATATTGTTTCTTGCAAGAATTGTTCCGGAAAAAGGATTGCATTATTTGATAGACGCATTTATGCAGACGGATACTGATAAAAAACTTGTAATTGCCGGAGGAGTAAGTCATTCAGGCGAATATGCAAAACAAATTCACGATATGGCAAAAGACGACAGAATAATATTTACCGGCATTGTCGAGGGGGACGAGCTTTGGGAGCTTTATTATAATTGCAGAATGTATGTACTTCCGAGTGACATTGAGGGTATGCCGATAAGCCTGCTTGAAGCAATGGCTTGCGGTTGTGAGTGTCTTGTAAGCGATATAGATACTGCAAAAAACGTAGTAGGGGAGTATGGGTATACATTTAAGAAAAGTGATGTAAATGACCTTAAAAACAAGCTGTGTGAAATACTCGGCAAACCGAAAGCGGATAAGGCAGAGCAGATTGAATATGTAAAAAACAATTACAGTTGGGACGAAATTACGGACAGAACATTGGAATTATATAAAAAATGATAAATGACGGAGATTTGTTTTCTGTCAAAAAGGTGAATTGAATGAAAAAAAGAATTTCACTGTACGTCAGAAGTGTATTGACATTTTTGCGTATAGTAATAACGAAAATATTTAATATAAAAGGTTTTCACTCTGCATTTATACAGGATTTTTCGATTACAACAAAAATATCTGTAAATGAAAGAGGGAAGATTTTATTAAAAAAACATATACATACTAAACGTAATGTTATTTTATGTGCAGAGGGCGGAACTCTTGAAATCGGCGAAGGGTGTTTTTTCAACAACGGCTGTATGGCGGTTGCAAAAGAAAGAATAACTATAGGAAATCGAGCGGCATTCGGTCCGAATGTGCTTATATATGACCACGACCATGACATATCATCAGCTGAAAGCATACATGACAGCGGTTATAAAACGTCGCCTTCTGATATAGGTCATGACGTGTGGATTGGTGACAATACAGTTATACTTCCCGGTACGTTCATAGGGC
>ENA-OQKN01001520-OQKN01001520.1-human-gut-metagenome-genome-assembly--contig:-NODE-1520-length-10468-cov-2.833575_pt1 | contig 10468 bp, 8 predicted proteins | sample MGYA00242776_ERZ504794 | MGnify/ENA primary metagenome ERZ504794 (study PRJEB26092, sample SAMD00036434) | human gut metagenome | host: Homo sapiens | study: EMG produced TPA metagenomics assembly of... | reverse complement strand
AGTGTTGAAGACGGCTCATCCATAACGATCAGCTTCGCATTGCTGGCAAGTGCCTTCATGATCTCTGTCATCTGCCTCTGGCCAATGTTCAGGCTGCTGACTTTGGCTTTGACATCGATCTGCATGTTCATCTCATCTGCAATTTCCTGTGTTTTCTTATAGACCTCTTTCCAGTCTACAGTTCCTAATTTTGTCTTCGGGTAATTGTTGATATATACGTTTTCACCTACCGTAAGTTCATTTACCAGAGAAAGTTCCTGATAAATAACGGAGATGCCTTTTTTCTTACGTTCCAGTGTTCCATGCGGTTTGAGTTTCTCACCGTCAAAAATGATCTCGCCGCCATCCTCTACATAAGCTCCTGAAAGAATCTTCATCAATGTAGATTTACCGGCTCCATTGGCGCCGATCAGACAGTGTACTTCGCCTCTTCTTACCGAAAAGTCCACTCCATCCAATGCCTTAACTCCTGGAAACAACTTATCGATCTTTCGCATTTCCAGAATGTTGTCACGTTCCTGCACTATGTACTCCTCCTTTGCCTCTGCTTATTGATGCATCAGATTTTTCAGGCTTTCATATAATTCCAGGTATTTATGGAAATATGGCTGATATTCTTCGTGGTTCTGCATATCCGGCTCCACAATAAATTTCGGTTTTATCATGTGGGCTGCTGCTGACTGAAAATCATCGTAGAATCTTCCTTTGGATGCCGCTACAACACAGCAGCCAAGGACACCTGCCTGTATATTTTCATTTACAATGATCGGTTTTCCGGTAACATCTGAGATCATCTGCAGCCAGCGGCGGTCTTTGGTTACGCCTCCGCATGCTGTAATGGATTCTACCGGATATCCCTGTTCTTCAAAGTTTCGGATAATATTCTGTGTTCCGTAGGAAACAGATTCCAGAACTGCCCGGTAAATGTGTTTCCATGTATGCTTGATGTTCAGACCGAAGATCACGCCCTTTGCCATTGCATCCTTATATGGTGTACGGTTTCCCTGGAAAAAATCGAGTACGGTAACTCCGTCTGCACCGATCGGAATCTCATCTGGAATTCCCAGAAGGTTTCCATATGGATTGCCGTCCTTTTCCGGAATGTGGAAATTATGCCGGAACCAGTTTACCAGTCCGGAGGCAGAAATCTGTCCGCCTTCAAGGAGCCACATATTATCAAGGACTGCTCCATCGTAAGGTCCCCAGATACCTTTCATATCTGGTTTCTCATCAGAAAGACACAGATGTACGAAACTTGTTCCCATGATAACGCCAAGCTTGCCTGGCTTCAGGACATCCAGACCAAACATTGCCATATGGGCGTCAATGCCGCCCTGCACGATCTGCATTTCTCTGGAAAAGCCATATTTCTCACTGAGTTCCGGGCGAATGGTTCCTACCGGATCCCCAATCTTGTCGACCCGCATGGTCAGTTTTTCTTCATAATCTTCAAAACCGATCTGCTCAAAAAAATCTCTCTGATAACCGCCCATGGAAGAAACATAATTCCATTTGCAGGTTGTATTGCAGATTGAACTTGACCACTCCCCGCATAACTGATAATTCATCCAGTCAAGCTGATCTACGATCCTGTAACAGACATCATAAATATCTTTCCTGTGTCTCTTGATCCAGAGTGCTTTGGGAATCATCCATTCGAAGGATGTCTCCTTGCCACAGTAATCAAGTACCGGATGACCGGTATCGTTGATCTCCTGCATTTCTTTTCTTGACCGGGCATCCATCCACATCATGGCATTCATGAGCGGGCGGCCTTCCTGATCTACCGGAATAGCAGTGGTAGAGGTAGCACATACGCAACAGGCTCTGATATTCTGTCGGATCTCAGAATCCAATGTGTGTGCAATCTGTTCAAAAATTCCGTTGACAGCTTCCCACCAGTTCAACGGATTCTGTTCAGCCCATCCAACCTTTGGAAATTCTGTCTCCCATTTCTGTTCCTTCTCAAAGATCAGTTTTCCTCTGGTATCGCTGATTCCAATCCGCACGCCCTGAGTTCCGGTGTCTATCCCCATAAAATAAGCTTCCATCTTTAACCTCCGCGCTAATAAAATCGGAATTTTCTATTTTCTTTTGTTCTTACTTTTGTTACTATGAACATTTGTTACTGCACTTGTATCGTTTGTTTATAATTGAATATTACTATACGATTTTGATATTGTCAATCACTTTTTGGGAGTTTATCCATTTTTTGCTCGTTAATAATTTGTTTTATTTCTATTTTGCATTATAAACATTTTTTTCTTGCATTTTCGTTCGTCATTTCAGCCAATAGTTTTATTTTAAACGAATATTTTGACAACAAATTGACAAAAGCCTTATTGCGATACAGAACAATTTGTGTTATACTCGCAGTAAGTAGAACTATCGAAAATATTATGAAAAAGAAAGAGAACACAGCTTATGCCAGATTACAAACGAATTGAGCTGCTTGTTAAAGTGGCTAAACTTTATTACGAGAATGATTACAGTCAGGAAATGATCGCGAAGAAACTTGGACTTTCCCGTCCATATATTTCCAAACTCCTGAACGAGTCCAAATCGAATGGTATTGTCAAGGTTCAGGTAATAGACCCCTTAAGCATCGAAACTCCTCTGGAGAAAAATCTTCGTGAGCATTTCGGTCTGGAGAAAGTCCGGATCGTTCCGATGTCCGAGGGAATTGCATCCCTTTCCCGGCTTGGACTGGAAGCAGCCAGGTATCTTGATACCATTCTTCAGGATGGTGATATCATTGGCCTTTCCTGGGGTGCCACTGTTTACGAATGTTCCAAGGCACTGATCCGCAGAGATGATCTTCGTGATATCATCAATGTCCAGCTCTGCGGTGGTGTCAGCAATCTGAACAAGAACGTTTTTGCAACATAGATCGCCCAGAATTTTTCTACCGCTCTCGGAAGTTCTTCTTTTATCCTTCCGATGCCGGCAGTTCTCGATTCCAGGAAAATGCGTGATCTTCTGGAGGAGGATCACAACATGGGCAAAGTTTTCCAGTATGGGCGTGATGCCAACATCGCACTCCTAACTATGGGAGCCTTTGGTCCTAAGAGTGCACTTGTGCATACCGGCTATATCAGTCAGAACAAGATGGATGAGCTCTCTGCCAAAGGTGCTGTGGGTGATATCTGTACTCATCTCATAGATATCAATGGAAATATCTGTGACGAAGAACTGGATCAGCGCACAGCAGCTGTTCCTCTCGATGATATTCGTAACAAGAAATACCGGATCGGAGTTGCTCAGGGACTCAGTAAAGTAGACTGTATCCTCGGTGCCCTTAATGGCAGGATTGTCAATGTTCTGATCACTAATGAGGAAACCGCACAGTGGGTTCTCGCCAAAAACGAACAGCTCCGTTCCAATAACGCTTAATAAGCCTGAATTATTCATGAGCATATAAAAAAACTCTCTCAATATACTACAAAATTTTGAAACGGTTTCCTTAAATTCTTTCGAATCATCCACAAAAATGGACAAACTAACTCTGCGAAATTTTATTAAGTCAACTTATTGTGTTAGATAAAATTAAATATAAAGAAACTTATTATGGATATAAAGTATATGCCCTAATTACATTTGAAGGATACCTCGCATCATTTGAGATTACACCGGCATCTACCGATGATCGTGAGGGATTGCGTGGCCTGGCAAACCATTGATCTAATGTTATAATTTTAGCGGATAAGGACTATGTTGGAAAAACAGGAAATGCAGGATAAGAATATTTGTATCAGATTTGCATTGTCTTTATGGAATCGAATGAATTTATCATTAGTTTCATATTTTTTAATCAGCTTTGCAGAGTCAATCTTTGTGGCGAATAATTCAGAGTAATCATTAAATCCACATAAAATTACATTTCCAGAATTTTAAGAGAGGTAGAATATGGGAGAAAAAGAGGTAAACAGAACAACCGAGAAAGAACAGAAACACGTTGATGAAACAAAACATCCGAAAAAGCAAAAACATCGAAATCTGATTCTTGGTATGGTTGGAATAGTTATAGTTGCAGGTGTAACTATTACAGCAAAAGTAATCATTCCATCACAAAAATATGAGCAGGCAGAAACTTTACTAGAAAAAGGAAAATATACGGAGGCAGCAGATGCATTTGACGCTTTAAAGGGATATTCAGACAGTTCGAAGCAGTCAGAAAAAGCCAGACAAAAAGCGAAATATATTAATGCAGAAGAAAATCTAAAAAATGAAGACTACAAAGAAGCAATTACGGCTTTTTCTGAACTTGGATGTTATGATGATTCAGCAGAGAAACTGAAAGAAAGTTATTATCATCTAGCAGTTTCCCAGATGGAATCTCAGGATTATGAAAAAGCGGTGGCCAATTTTGAACTGGCTGATGGATACGATGATGCAGACGAACGAAATCAAGAATGCCAGTATCAGTTAGGAATACAACGTCTTGCGGCAAGAAAATATACAGAGGCGGAAACTCTGTTTGAAAAACTGAATGACTATAAAGATAGCCAGACTCAGCTCGAAAATTGTCAGTTCAGAAAAACACTAAATGACAAACTGGTCAGTATGGAAGAAGGTGACGAAATCTTTTTCGGAACCTATGAACAGGACAATAATAAGAATAATGGAAAAGAAGAGATTCCATGGGAATACATTGCCAAGGATGAAGATAAAGTTCTTCTTTTAAGCAAAAATGCTCTGGATCTAGTTGCCTACAATGAAAAGAGGCAAGAAACTAACTGGAAGCACTGTACCCTTAGAAAATGGTTGAATGAAACTTTTTATAATGAGGCATTCAGTGATCTGGAGCAAAACTGTATCGTCTCCACAGATCTTACATCGGCAGTACGTAATATGAATAATGGAGAACAAAAAGTTTATGATGTCGAAACTCAGGATAATGTTTTTGTATTAAGTTACAATGATGTGTGGACTTATTCTAGTGCTCTAAGTAGCCAGTCAATGTCAGCTACAGATTATACACTGGATAAGTTGCAGAAAGAATTTCCGGACATGACGACAGAGAAACTAAAAAATCTGGTCAGAGTATGGATGCGGGATTCTTATGTCGGTGAATCAGGAGCATTGGGATGGACTGGAGAAACTAATAAAAGCTTTTCCTGGAACTATGTAGATGTAATGGCCTTTACCGTCAGACCTGCAATCTGGGTGGAAGTGAATTTTGAAGATCAGGAAAAGAGCAATTTGACAGATCGAGATGATATAAACACTGGAAATAAGTGCCACTTTAAAGAAGATGGAGAAGAGGTGTGTGATAATCCTTGCGCACCAAATTCTAATTTTTGCAGTTATCATACTCAATATCTTAATGAAATATATGGTAATGTAAAAGAAAGATACGATAGCCTGACAGATAACTAAAAAATAATTACAATCTATAATTGAACAGCAATGTGCAATTTAAAAAATTTCTTCCCACAAAAATACCATCTGCATTCTGTTTTTGAATACAGATGGTATTTTTTGAGTTATATTATTTTGCGTAATATGCATCCATAAATACTTTCTGAACATCTACAAGCGTTGCTTCTCTTGGATTCTCCGGCATTCCGGTATCCTCAAGTGCATGAAGAGAAAGAGTCAGCACATTCGATGGCTTAAATGCAGTCTGGGAAAGTTTCGGAATATGAATTCTTTCTGCCAGTTTTTCTATGTAATCAATTGCTGTATTTGCAGCCTGGTCTGGTGTCATATGAGAAGTATCAATCTTAAGTGCACGTGCAATATCTGCATATCGATCCTTACAGGAAGGAAGATTATATTTCATGACATGTGTAAGGAGGATTGCATTCGCAACTCCATGCGGTGTATTATAAAATCCACCAAGCTGATGAGCCATCGCATGTACCATTCCAAGCCCTGCATTGGAAAAAGCAAGTCCTGCCATATATTCTGCCCAGCACATATCTGTTCTGGCATCCATATCACGTCCATTTTCACAGGCTTTCTGCAAAGACTTTCCTACCAGTCCGATTGCCTCAAGTGCAAGTCCATCGGTAAACGGGAAATGAGATTTTGCCACATATGCTTCAATTGCATGTGTCAGTGCATCCATTCCGGTTGCTGCTGTAAGATGTGCCGGCATATCTACCATCAATGCCGGATCATTTAATGCCAGATAGGAGAGACAATGTGCATCAACCATCAGCATTTTTACTTTACGAACTTCATCTGTTACTACATATGCTCTGGTAACCTCGGATCCTGTTCCCGCGGTTGTATTGATCGCTATCAGTGGAACACCTGATTTTTTTGACTTGTCAAGACCATTATAATCTTCAATTTTTCCACCGTTCTTTGCCAGAATACTGACTGCTTTTGACACATCCAACGGAGATCCGCCACCGATTCCGATCAGATAATCGCATCCTTCTCTGTCATAAACTGCCTTCGCTTCATTAACCAGAGATACTGTCGGATTTGGTTTCACTCCTGTGTACAGTGCATATGGCTTACCGGCACGATCCAAAACATCTGTTACCTTCTTTACTGTACCCATCTTATACAATCCCTCATCTGTAACAACCAGTGATTTCTTTCCCGCTATGGTATCAATGTGTTTTGGAATTTCCTGAATACATCCCTTACCGATAATCGTATGAGCAGGCTGGTACAATTCCTTGTAGTTCATATTGACTTCCTCCATTCATTAATAAGCCTTTCTATGAACAAATGATACACTTTTAGTAACTTTCGTTCTTTATTCAGAGTATCATATTGTTATAAAAAAGTCAATATATATTGAAGGCTTATGGATGTACCACACAAAAAAGCAGATCACATCAATTCCAAAAAGGAATCGACATAATCTGCCTTTTCTGTGTACTTGTTATATAATTTCTATCTACAACGCACCATAACTGCCTGATAAGGCTGCAGGGATGTCCTATTGAATTCGCTGTAATTATTGCAAAGGAGCTCTCCTTCTATAATATCTGCCTTCTGGATTTCATCAGACATATTGATCCAGATCTGGATCTTTTCACCGTTTTCTGCAATACGCTCAAAGGCGATCACAGACTCCAAAGCATTCTGGATCTCACGGACCTCGCCGTAGATCAGGGATTCACGGTTTGCCTCGTCTTTGCGGATCCGAATCAGATTTCTGTAGTAATGCAGGAGGGAATCTTTGTCCTGTTCCTGCTTCTTGGCACAAATGGCTGCGTAGTCGTCATTGCATTTCAGCCATGGCATACCGGAAGTAAAACCGCCGTTTGCTTCTGCAGTCCACGGGAACGGCATTCTGCTGTTGTCACGACTTCTGTCGTTGACGAATTTCAGGGACTGCGCTTCGTCATACCCTGCACGAAGGGCTCTTCTGTACTGATCCTTGGTGTTCAGGTCATCGTATTCTTCGATGCTGTTGAACTTACCGTTCTCTGAACCAAGTTCTTCTCCCTGGTAGACAAATACGGTTCCACGAAGTCCCATCAGAAGGGTTGCAAGGGCACTTCCCTGAAGGAATCTTAAATGCAGATCGTCCCTGGCTGCTGCTTTTTCGCGGAAATATTTGTTGAAGGAACGGGACTGGTCATGGTTTTCCAGATAGATGGCACCCCATCCCTGTGTCTGCACACTGCACTGGCTTCTGAATAGAAGTTTCTTGAGATCTCCAAAAGTCCACGGAGCCTGGTTGTACCAGTTGGAACCCGGAAGGAGGTCAATGTCTGCATAACTGAAATCAAATACCATAGAAAAATATCCGTCTTCTCCGATAAACTCGGACAGGTTTTCATATGGGACTCCCGGTGCCTCCGCAACGGTCATGATCTCCGGATCTCTGAGACATTTATGGTTCATTTCCTGAAGGAATTCTCGGATTCCTTCCTGATTCTGACCAGTTGTCTCCACGCTGATCAGACCGTCTGTGTTGTCCGGTTCATGGGACACCAGAGAATTTACTTTTTTGATATAAGTGATCGCATCAAAACGGAATCCACTGACGCCTTTTTCCATCCAGTAATTCAGGACGTTGTAGAGTTCTTCTCGAAGTTTTTGGCTTTCCCAGTTGAGATCCGGCTGGCTCTTGTCAAAGGTGTGATAGTACCAACAGTCTTCTCCCGCCTTCTCCCACACGGAACCGCCGAAGCAGCTTCGTGTGTTGGAAGGACGTTCTTTGGACTGGACAAACATATAATAATCTCTGTATTCTGAGTTCGGATCTTTCAGTGCTTCCTGGAACCATGCATGCTGGTCGGAAGTATGGTTCAGCACCATGTCGATGATGACACGGATGCCAAGTTCTCCTGCTTTTTTGAGAAGAAGATCCATGTCTTCCATCGTTCCGAAGCACGGGTCGATCCCATAATAGTCAGCGACATCGTATCCATTGTCTTTCATTGGTGACGGATAGAAAGGGCAGATCCAGATAAAATCAATTCCCAGTTCTTTCAGGTAAGGGAGTTTTTCCAGAATTCCTTTTAAGTCTCCGATTCCATCACCATTTGTATCCTTGAAGCTTTTTGGATAGATCTGATATCCTACTGCTTCTTTCCACCATATTCTTTTCATAAGTTACCCCTTTACTGCACCTGCAGCGATTCCTTCGATAATATTTTTCTGAAGGAAGATGAACACGATCAGGATTGGAATGACGCAGATCAATACTGCAGGGAAGATGAGTTCCCATGGATTTCCGTACTGTCCGGAAAGGCTTTTTGCATAATAAAGACTTAAGGTCAGTGTCTTGCTGTCGTTGTTTCCGATGATCAGGAACGGAAGAAGGTAGTCATTCCAGATCCACATGGCATTGGTGATCACAACAGTCGCTGTGATCGGTTTTACCAGCGGGAATACGACATTGAAAAACAGCTGGAAGATATTTGCACCATCGATCACGGCTGCCTCTTCCAGAGAAAGCGGAACGCTCTTAAAAAATCCGTGATACAGGAAAACCGTCATACTGAGTCCAAATCCGCCATACATCAGGATCAGACCGAAGGTATTCTTAAGTCCGAGTGCTTCCATCAGGTTTACCAGCGGATACATAACGGACTGGAACGGGATCAGCATTGCTGCTGTAAAGCAGAGGAACAGGAAGTTGCTTGCTTTTGTCTTGTTTCTTACCATCATCCATGCAGTGAGGGAAGAGATCACAACGATCAGTGCTACTGCAGCCACAGTGATGATGAGTGTATTTACTACAGATTCTCCGAGTTTGATCTGTGCTGCCGCATTCTTGAGATAAGAGAAGTCAAAAGAAGGCGGAAGGGAGATCGGAGATCCGACGATTTCTTTCTGGCTCTTGAAAGAGTTTACGATCAGAAAGTAGATCGGGAATAAAGTATAAATGCTCAGAAGGATCAGAACTACATACATTACGCCCTGTTTTATTCTTTTGTTTGCAGTCATTAGGCTTCGATCTCCTTTCTCTTAGTAACAATAACCTGAATGATGGACACGGTAGCGATCAGGATGAAGAAGATAACCGCCTGTGCCTGTGCCATACCGTAGTTCGGAGGTGTGTTTTCTCTGGTTGTCAGAAGAATCTGCAGAGAAAGCATTCTGGTTCCGAAATCTCCGCCTGTGAGGGCAAGGTTCTCGTCCAGCATCTTGAAGCTGCTGGAAAGTGTCAGGAAAAATACGATCGTAAATGCCGGCATCAGCATCGGAACTGTGATGTGGCGGAATTTCTGCCATGCGGTCGCACCGTCGATAGAAGCTGCTTCATAGAGATCTTAAGGAATGTTGTTAAGACCATTAAGATAGAACAGCATCAGATATCCGGCTGTCTGCCAGGTTGCCATGATCGCCATGGCAAAAACTGCTTTGTTCGGGTCCTGGAGCATGTCGCACAGGAACGGGATATGGATCGGAGACTCCTCACCAAACAGCATCAGGGAATATACATTCTGGAAGATAAAGCTCCAGATAAAGCCCATTGCAAGTCCTCCAAGGAGGTTTGGGAAGAAAAATACAGTACGGAAAAATCCTTTGCCTTTGCCGACTTTTCTTACCATCAGTGCCATGCCAAGGCTTACGATATTTTTGATCACAACAGCTACGACTGTAAATTTAATGGTGTAGATAAAAGAAGTGATAAACTTCTGTGAATGGAACACTTTGATGTAGTTTTTGAAACCAACCAGTGCACCGTACCAGTGTTCGGAACCTTTGAAGTAGGAACCTCTCCAGGCTGTAAAGGAATATGCCACACCCATGATAAATGGAACTAGGATAACTACGACGAACAGGATGATCGCCGGAATATTCAGTATCTTGAACCATTTCTTATAATATTTCTCCATGTTTCTCTCCCTTCCTTACCATTCGTCCATGCCGGATTTCCAGTATGAGATACATTCATCCGCAATGTCGTTTAATTCGTCTTCTGACCATGGATCCGGATCTGTAAACAGGTCTTCCATGATGTACTTGCCGTAGCTTTCCAGACCCCAGGAGGATGGTGCCGCATCCAACGGGTTGGCAAGCAGCTCATTGTCCCGTTTGT
>ENA-OQKN01001513-OQKN01001513.1-human-gut-metagenome-genome-assembly--contig:-NODE-1513-length-10519-cov-11.192071_pt1 | contig 10519 bp, 7 predicted proteins | sample MGYA00242776_ERZ504794 | MGnify/ENA primary metagenome ERZ504794 (study PRJEB26092, sample SAMD00036434) | human gut metagenome | host: Homo sapiens | study: EMG produced TPA metagenomics assembly of... | reverse complement strand
GATACAGCAGAACTGGTAGGAACAATAACGGAAAATGAAGAAATATTAAACTATGTAAAAGAACATAAAGATGAGGAGGAAATCAACATGTGTGAAGCAACGAAGAGATGGGAACAAAGATGGACACAGAAAATTACAGATGGATTCATCAATATGATGGGAGTTAGAAAAGAAGGAGAAGAAAATCTTGCTCCTGAAGAGGCTATTAAAAGATTAAAAAGTGAAGGCGAAAAAAAAGGCATAGCGAAAGAGAAAATAGAAATAGCAGAAAAAATGAAGGAAAAAGGATATTCGACGAAAGAAATAGAAGAACTAACAGGAATACTTTTACATTAGAGTTACATACAGAAAACCTCTTTGTATGCTTTTATACGAAGAGGCTTCTTTTTTTGCTAAGGTAAATAGAATATTGATATATTTAAAAAATATGTCAATGTGAGGATACAAGTCGTGAAAAAATTATGGCTTTTTTATGATTATTCTATGCTTTTGTGATATAGTTTAAATATACAAGGGAGGTGCTTTTTATGTTGACTATCTTTAATCGCACAGTAGTTTTTATGACTTATAATGAGGAAAATATGAGAAAAGCATGTTTTTCATTAGAACATTGCAATATTGATTACATATTAAAAACCACAAAGATTGCAGATGTATATGCAAAGGATGAGGGACTTCAGATTGCATATAAGGTTTATGTAAGAAAAGATAAGGCAAATGAAGCACAGGCCTGTATTCATAAGGCTTTATTTGATGAAGATTAATATTGTAAAGATCTGTAAGCTATTAGTTTTGTGTCTATATCTAATGGAGTCATCTTAAGGAAAATACTTAAGAGTGATTCCTTTTTTAGTAGCTTTTTTCATTAATTTTATAGTATCAAAAAGTATTGACTTTATGAAATTAATTTTCTCTTTTCTTAAATTTCATGGGACAAAACACTATCTTGTGCATATAAATAAAATGTACAGGATAAAAGCCTGAGAAAGGAGTTTGTACTATGCGAAACAATTATTATGACGATGATATGTGTGACTATGATTTTATGAATGATTGTGATTGCAGATGCAATCGAGAATGTGATGATCATCTAGAAGAAAAAAGAGGTCCAAGAGGGGAACAAGGTCCTAGAGGATTGCAGGGTATGCAGGGAAAGGAAGGTTTGCCTGGACCAAGAGGTCCACAGGGAGTAACAGGCCCACAAGGACCAATAGGCCCTCAAGGAATTACGGGTCCTAGAGGAGCACAGGGTGAAATGGGACCAACAGGACCTATGGGACCACAAGGTCCAAGAGGACCAGAAGGACCAAAATGTGAAGTTTCTTTTGCGGCAGGAAGTTTATATACGATGAAGGATATGGAAATATGTCCAAATGAAGCTGTACGTTTTGAATGCAGCAATATTTTAGATGGATTTTCTGTAAGTGAAGATGGAGATGCCTTGATCGCAAGAAAAGAAGGATTATATTTAATTCAATACAGTATTACAATTGATCATTTGGAAGGCTGTGAAGGTGTATTCATGTTAACGATAAATCATGAATGTCTAGAAGAATCACGTCAGCCAGTTATATCTGAATGCAGTGTTGTAAGTGGAAGTGCACTTGTTCGTTTAAAAGATGAAGACTGCATCCAGTTATGCTTTGATGGAGATCAGCCAGGTATCAGCTGCAGCTATTGTGATTGCACAAATGCAATGTTAAGTGTTGTACAGATTTGTTAGAAATGAATACGATTAGTGTATGCATGATAGTAAAAGATGAGGAGGCAGTGCTAAAACGCTGCCTTCTATGTGTAAAACAATTTGCGGATGAAATCATCATTGTAGATACAGGAAGTATGGACTCTACAAAAGAAATTGCGAAACGATATACCGATAATATTTATGATTTTCCATGGAATCATGATTTTAGTAAAGCAAGAAACTTTTCTTTTTCAAAAGCAAGTATGGACTATATATTTTGGCTTGATGCAGATGATGTTATCAACAAAGAAGACTGTGAAAAAATCCTTAGTTTAAAAAAAGAACTGCATCATGATGTAGCTGCAGTAATGATGAAATATGTGGTATCCGTAGATGAAAACAATCGTCCTTTATCTTATTTTTATCGGGAAAGGATGGTAAAAAGAGAAAATGGATTGGAATGGCTAGGAATTGTACATGAATGTTTAAATATAAAAGGAAATATTGTATATAGCCCTATTAAAATCTTTCATGATCCTAAAAAGAAAAAAGATGTATCACGTAATCTTGCTTTATATGAAAAGCAAAAAGAAAAGAATATTACGTTTAGCGCAAGAGATTTATATTATTATGGCAGAGAGCTTTATGAACATAAAGAATATCAAAAAGCTCTATCTGTATTAAAACAGGTACTTGAAAAAGATACATGGATAGAATATAAGATTGGTACCTGTGAAATATTAGGGATGATTTATCAAATATTAAAAGATAAAGAAAATGCACTTTTGATGTATTTTCAAAGTTTTCTATATGATGAACCAAGGGCAGAAATATGCTGCTGTATTGGCGAATGTTTCATGCATTATGAGGAATATAAGAAAGCTGTTTTCTGGTATCAGCTCGCTTTAAAAAGAAATCGTAAAGATAGAGAAGGTGCTTTTATTAGAGAAGATTGTTATGGATTCTTACCTTCAATACAGTTATGCGTTTGTTACTGGATGTTACATGATAAAGAAAAATCCTCCTATTATCATACATTATCTAAAATTTATCGCCCTAAACATCCTGCTGTTTTATATAATGAAAAGATATTTCAGTAAAAAAGGTGCATGTTTTTATACTGCGCCTTCTTTTCTGCTGTTGATATTGTTATTTCTCAAATAACCAATGAAGTTGTGTTTGGTATAAAAATATAACATAACATTTATTAACAAACCTTAAGTAAAAGATCTTGTCTATATATGTAGAAGTTATTGTTGGAATTAGAAAATAATGGTATTCTTACAATAGAAAGATAGTAGGGAGTGAGAGTATGGAAAATAATCGAAAAAAAGGGATAGTGATTGCTGGTATTGTCATTGCTTTGCTTGTTATTGCAGGAAGTGCATTCTTCTTTTTAACAAATAAACCAAGTCCAAAGAAAACATTTGAAGAATTTGCTGGCTTACTAGAAGAGGGAAAATATGAAGAAATGTATACATATTTAAGTAAAGATGCAAAAGCAAATTGGGCAAAAGATGATTTTGTAAAACGTTATAATAATATCTTTCGTGGAATTGAGGCAAACAATATAGAAATTAACGTAACAGATGAGAAAGATGGTATTGTAACGTATGAAGAATCTATACAGACAATGGCAGGAAAAATTTCTTTTACACATGAAGCTAATTTAGTAGAAGAAAAAGATGATACTAGTAGTTATAAGGTAGATTGGAACAGTACTTATGTATTTCCAGAACTTGCGGATAGTGACTATGTAAGTGTACAGACAGAAAAAGGAAAACGTGGAACGATTGAAGATCGAAATGGAACAGCTTTGGCAACGGAGGGAACTGTGTATTCTGTTGGTATGGTAGCCGGACCTAAGGCTACGCAAGGTACACAGAAAAAACTGGCAGAGATTGTTTCAATTGATGAAGATTCTATTAAACAGGCAATGGATGCAGGTTGGGTACAGGAAGGAATGTTTGTTCCTGTAAAAACAATTTCTGAAAAAGATAAAAACGCGATTTCTCAAGAATTAGGTAACTTAGAAGGTGTTTCTGTTCAGGAAAGTACAGGGCGTATATATCCATATGGAGAAATGCTGGCGCATGTTACAGGATATGTCCAAAATGTAACTGCAGAAGATTTAGAGAAACATAAAGGAAAAGGCTATACTTCAAGTAGTGTAATTGGGAAAAGCGGTTTAGAAGCTGTTTATGAAGATAAGTTAAAAGCAAACGATGGTGCTGTGATTTTCATTTATGATCAAAATGGAAATGTAAAAAAGGAAATCGCAAAAAAAGAAGCTAAAAATGGGCAAAATATTCGTACAACCATTGATTTGAATACACAGAAACTTGTATACGAACAATTAAAAAAAGATGCAGGAAGCAGTGTTGTCATGAATTCAAAAACAGGGGAAGTATTAGCACTTGTAAGTACTCCTTCCTATGACCCGCAAGATTTTGCATTAGGTATGGATACAAAAACATGGAATGCATTAAATGAAAATAAAGATCATCCTTTAATGAATCGTATAACTTCTGTATATACACCAGGTTCTACATTTAAAATGATAAGTGCAGCTATAGGTCTAGATAGTAAAACAATTGATGAAAATACAGCCATTGAAAAAGTAGAGAAATGGCAAAAAGACAAAAGCTGGGGAAATAATTATGTAACAACTACAGAACAATATACGGAACCAAGCAATTTAAAAAATGCTTTGATTTATTCTGATAATATTTATTTTGCACAGCTGGCTGATAAGATTGGAAGTAAAACTTATATTTCCTATTTGGATACATTCGGTTTTAATAAAAAATTAAACTTTGAACTTGGTGTCCAGCAATCTACTTATGGGGATAAGATGGAAGATATACAGAAATTATGTGCAACAGGATATGGACAAGGAGATTTGCAGATTTCTCCTCTTCATCTAACAAGTATCTACACTTCTCTTGTAAATGATGGAACCATTCTTCAGCCATATTTGGTATATAGTAATAACGAAACAAAAACAATGGTAAAGAATGCCTACAGTAAAGAAGCGGCAAATATCGTATACAAAGACTTGCAGGCAACGATGAATCATTATGGAAGTAATCCAACCAATGCAGCCGGAAAAACAGGAACAGCTGAAATTGATAATGGAAAAGAAACTATCGGATGGGTAAGTGCAGTAAATGAAAATATCGCAATTACAATGATGGTAGATAAAACAAAAGATAAAGGGTATAGCCAGTATGTTCTTCCAAAAGTACAAAAGATTTTGACAGAAGTTAAATAAAAAAGAAAAAGCGTGAAGCTGTGCTTAAAATGCATACTTGCGCTTTTTTTATATTCTTATGTAAAAGTTAAGAAAATCTTTAAATTGCGATTTTTGGATATATTGATATTAAACGAACTGCGATTTTTGGATATGTTATTGTTATAGAAGTATTTTCCTTTGTTTAAACATACAATCTATAATAAATTTGATGGTTGAAAAGAGAAAAATATGTTAATTCTAAAACGATAAACATTATGAATTTGTGTTGTTACTAATAAAAAAGCAGATTATTTCTAACCTGCCAATGAAATACATTTATTCATATTTTTTCCCAACAATGTAAGTTATAACACATAAGCCTATGGATAAAATAAGAAGAAATGGTTTGGTTATATCTTTCCATAAAGCAGCATATCCAAGAAGAAAGCTAAGATAACAAAGGAATGGAAATAAAATGGCAACATAAAGTAAATACTCGTAAAACAGTTAATACATGTATCCAGTTATTGTTGTTGAATGATAAACCTGTCATATGAATTCTAAATATTCCCTGGGAAACAAAATTAATCTTATTCTGATCGTAATATATAGGTAGTAACTCTTTCGCAAAGACACAAGACCAAAGCGCAAAGAAAAGCATGAAAGAAGTGATATAGAAACTATTTTCTATTTGTTTGATAGGAATCTTAGAAGTATATAATAAGATTATTTCTATACCATTGATAATCAATGTAATAAGAAATGCAAGTATCCATTTCTTTTTTCTTTTATGAATCGCATTTTGTAAAGATACATCTAAGGATTCTGCTGAAGATGTAGTTAGATTTTCATTACTTTCTATTTTTTCTCCTTGTAATAATTCGGCTACACTAATATCAAATACATCCGCAATAGGGGCAAGAAGCGCAATGTTTGGCATACCATTTCCAGTTTCCCTTAGTTAAAGATATGAACCCTCTTTATCAGTCTACTTTTCCAATAAATCGGTAGTATATCTCTATTTCCTGTATTCTTTCGTTCTCCTCATTCGTTGTTGCTTCGTGAATAAGGATTTTTTCTATCATTGCATTTAATAACGGTGCTGTCAGTTCCTTTGGTACGGAATACTCCTTGATTAACTCAATCCACTTTTCAGCACCTATCATATCCTGTTCCATTTTACTTAATTCTTCTCTTAGGTTGGTTATCTGCTGTTCAAGTTCTATCTGCTCTTTTTGATATTTCCCCGACAGCATGATGAAGTTTCGTTCCGTTATCTTCTCACAGGCTCTATCTTCATACATTTTCGCAAATAAACGGTCAATCTCATTTTGTCGGTTCTCGGCTTTCTTCAAGGCACTTGCCTTTTTCTTCTTTTCCCGTATTCGCTCTGCATTGCCGACTTTCTGTATTTTGTTCAATACCTTTTCTTCGTCCTGCTGTACTGCCTTAGCCCAATACTGCAAGCGTTCCAATACAGCTTGATACAGCACATCATAGCGGATATAGTGCATAGAACAATAACCTTTGCCAAACTGTCCGTAGAAACTACAAGAATAATAACTATACGGTGTTTTATTTGCCTTATTTGTCGCAAACCTCATAGACCAGCCACAATCCGCACACTTGACAAGCCCTGCAAATATCGGCGTTGCCTTTTCCTTTGTCTGTCTACGCCTTGATTTTATCTGCTCCTGCACACGATAGAACACTTCCTTGTCAATAATCGGTTCGTGCGTGTTTTCTACTCGAAACCATTCGCTTTCGGGCTTTCGTACTTTCTTCTTGCTTTTGAAAGAAACGGTTGATTGTCGATTATGAACGCTGTTTCCGATATAGACTTCACTTTTCAATATCGCCTTTACATGAGCAATCGTCCACTCATAACGCTTGCTTTCGGGCTTTCCCTCAAAGATATGAGCAAAAGTACCGTACCTTGTAAAATTCAACCAAGACGCTGTCGGGACTTTTTCTTCTCGCAGTATTTTTGTGATTTTGGCACTACCGTAACCTTGATAGGCTAGAGAGAAGATTTTTTCAACAATCCATTTTGTTTCCTCATCAACCAACAGTTTCCCTTTGATGTCGGGGTGTTTCTTATATCCTAACGGAGCATAAGCCCCATAATACGCACCCTCTGCAAATTTCGTCTTAAAGGCTGATTTCACTTTACGGCTCGTATCTCTTGCCACCCATTCATTGATGATGTTCTTAAATGGTGCAATCTCACTTTCGCCTTTTTCGCTGTCCACACCGTCGTCAATCGCTATGTAACGGACATTATGGCTGGGAAAATACAATTCTGTATATTGTCCTGTCATAATATAATTTCTACCAAGTCGTGATAAGTCTTTTGTTACAACACAGTTGATTTTTCCTGCCTCTATATCCTCAATCATTCTTTGAAAACTCGGTCTGTCAAAATTTGTTCCCGACCAGCCGTCATCAATATATTCATCAATCACATTCAAATGATGTTCTTTTGCATATAGACGCAACATACTTCTTTGTGTGGTAATGCTGGAACTTTCGCCCTGTAATTCATCATCTCGGCTTAACCTAAGATAAAGTGCAGTATTGTAAATCTGTTGTTTCATTGTCAGTTATCCTCCTTTATAACTAACCCGTGTTTACAATACCTGCTTGCAAGTAAAGTATAACACGGGTACTTTTTGTCATTCAATCTATTTCTTACAACTGCACCGATTTTATGCGATTGTCTGCTTTGCTTTTTCCAACATGACATCAGTTAGAAGTTCTTCCATTGTCTTTCCCTTTTCGGAGAAATGCTCTTTTACAACAATCTTTGTCTTTCCTCTGTTGCCAATGCCACACTTGTTATTTTTCTTTTGAATTGTTTTTACAGCATTATCAATAACACATACCCCCTTTCTGTAAAATCTTTCTAAGCAATTCAACGGCTTTTGTCATAGCCCACAGGACTTCCACCTCTGCATAGTTCTTATGTAGCCGTACCCATTGCGTGCGACGCTTTTAACGCTCAAGCTGTGGCTGTACGGGAGTATCATTATCTGACAGCACAGGTCATGGCGATAAAAGAGGACAAATCTTTTACAAGAACACAGATAGGTTGTCGCTCACTTTTGCAGGAGAAAGGTCATGGCGTATCTGTTTCAACGGCTCGCTGTCTGTCAAAGGTATTGAATTGCTTTATTCAGTTGTCAAAGAGCGATTGAAAGAAGAAAATCATCTTTCCTATATATCGCGTTGGAAAAGAGTAAAAGCGTAACCAATATTCAAAACTTTTTTCTTTTCTTGTACCATATAGGGAAAGAAATTGTCATTCTGCTAAGTTGATGATGAAAAGATTTCTTTTCACACCCTAACTACCTATGCAATACCGTTACTGCCAACTATGAAATGAAAGATTTTGTTTGCTCCATATAGGGAACGACAACTACCAAATGTTAAGTTGAGAATGAAAATATTTTCTTCTTTTCACATCAACACTCAACTGCTAATACCTGTTTGAATACAAATTGAAGATACTTTGTCTTCTTTCACATAACACTGTCCACTCATCTTGAATTTCCGACATTTTTTCAAAACTTTTCTTCTTTCACTCCATATAGGGAATGGAAACCTTGATTTGATGACCTATTTTCAAAAAAAGTTAGATTTCCTTTTCTCGTACCATATCTGTACACAAGTTGATGTTTTGTTGCAGATATTTTGAAGAAATTAAAAAATACCGTCATTCTCTTGTGGGACAGCGGTATCTATGCGTTCTTCTATGGTTGATTTTTCTAATTGTAATAAGTGTTTATGCTTATCTTTGAGTTCTGCCTGCTCAATCATATCTTTCAGTATCGTTGTATGATTTTCTCTGTCTAATGCTTGTACCATTTTTATGGTTGGTGCAACCTGTCTTTGTAACCAATGTAATGCCTTTTGTAAAGTATAAGGTTCTGGTTTAGTCGTTAATCGTATCGGCTCTCTATTTTCCCCTATAAACCATGCCCAATCATCATTTGTTTTCCATTGACTTTTCGGTTTATCATCTTCTCTATCAACAAAGCGGACATAATGATTGATGATAGAAAAAGCGGTGCGTTCAGCGTCCCGATAGGTCAGTAAATCTACAACCGCATAATAGGCTCGTTCATTCTTCATGCGTATTTCAAAACGGTTCTTGATTTCTGTATCTTCAACTTCTATGCCATTTTTGACATACTGCTCGTAATTTTTCTGATAGGCACACATATATAACTCACTACTGGTTGAACCGAGATATAAGGTTTCTCCTGTATTCTTTGGTAAATCGCTACCACATTTTTCCGTACCGCTGTAATCTTTCTGCATACGAAAGTAGGAGATACATTCGCCAGCCTTGTATTTTTCCTTTAACTTTGGAATATCTAATATTCCTGCTTTATCATTGATTGCCAAGTCAAGTCGTTTCATCTTACCACCTGCCGTTAAACAATCCAGCATAAAGTCATACCATGAGCGTTCCTGTGCCAATAGATAACTTTCCATTTGCCGACACCCTCTGCCTTTTAGTTCTAATAAAACACCTAAATGCTCTTGCATGGAACACATGATGTTGATGTCGCCTAAAACATATTTGCTTTCATATCCGTATTTTCCAAAATCTTCATAAAGCATATAATCGGCTTTTAGTTGTAATACTTCACGAATAATCTTTAATGCGTCTGTCGTAGGAAAGCGGACACGGAAGTAATCAATCAACAGAAATAGTGGTTCTTGCGGATTGAAACGCTCAATCTGTTTTTCTATCGTTTGTTTTAGTTCAGCAGAGGGAACAACAGTCCCATTCTCTATCTGGTTAAAATATGTACGACTGATACCACAGGCAACAGCAAGTTTTCTTTGTGTTACTCCATATTCTTCACGCTTTTGTCTTAATTCTTCTATAAAGTTTTTATCATTCATTCTTCAATTCCTCCAATCAAAAAAGGCAACTACCATATTTGATAATTGCCTATACTTAAATTTCCGCAAAAGAAAAGACAATCAATTTCTCGTTTGAAATCAACTGTCTTTCCTATGTCTTATTCAATTTTTATGTATTAAATGAGTGCTTTTTAGTTAACACCCTATTAAAAGCGATTTTACCTTGTAAATACAGCGTTTTCCGCTTAGTAGTGTATATTGTTTCTTGTTTTTTGTGCCCCCCTTGTTAGATAACGGGGGCTTACTGTTCGCTCGCAAGCTCGCTCAACTGCCGGAGTGAACCAGCCACTAAAAACGGTGGAAAAATCTAAGAGATTTTCCCACCGCCGTGTCTGGATCACTCCGCCTATTATGCTTTTTCGCTTTACCTTTTAATCCCCAATCATATTATACCTCTAATGCACGAATTAGATTTACCATTTCAATAGCTCCCTGTGCACATTCAGAGCCTTTATTTCCTGCTTTGCTACCAGCTCGTTCTATCGCCTGTTCAATCGTATCTGTCGTAAGAACACCAAACATAACTGGTGTTTCGGTATTTAAACTGATTTGAGCAATTCCTTTTGATACCTCACTACACACATAATCATAATGGCTTGTACTACCTCGAATAACTGCTCCCAAACAAATAATCGCATCATATTTTTTACTTTTTGCCATTT
>ENA-OQKN01001512-OQKN01001512.1-human-gut-metagenome-genome-assembly--contig:-NODE-1512-length-10527-cov-3.318654_pt1 | contig 10527 bp, 10 predicted proteins | sample MGYA00242776_ERZ504794 | MGnify/ENA primary metagenome ERZ504794 (study PRJEB26092, sample SAMD00036434) | human gut metagenome | host: Homo sapiens | study: EMG produced TPA metagenomics assembly of... | reverse complement strand
GTAAATGGATACTGATTTCTTTGTTGCCGATTACGTCTTTTATGTATCTAATCGGCAGAAAAGAATAACGTTATAGGTCTTGATTCTGTCAAGCCCTATCTGTATTCATAAATTCCAACAAGTCTTCTGTTTTTATTCAGAAAATAGATTTCTGCTGATTACTTAATAACCATATACAAGGAATGACCATTTTCTTTTTTAACAGTATCATATCATTCTAATGTACTTTACATATATTAAAGACACTTTTCTGCTTTCTTCCTCCTCTTTTCATTTTCCACAGAGGCGAAATATTTTTCGAAATATTCGGTATGAACTTTTGTCATTGCAAGTTTATTATCTATAGAATACTTATAGACATCATTCCAAATACCATACAGATGTTCGGAAAGTTTATTTACAAATTTATCGCCTTCTTCTCTACTTTCCTCAACAGTCTTTATGCTCCAATTAATAATATCTCCTATTGTACAAACGCTTGCCAAATACGCAGATATTTCTTCCATCATCCGTTCAAACTTTTGCCCCAAGCAAATACACTCGTTTATCCATTCAGTATTTACATCATCAAATTTTTCTAACCATGCATAACCATTATATCTAATAAATGAATCCTTTACTCTTACCGATAACCTCATATCTTTATCTATATTTTTATATCTAAACGTTTCCGATAACATAACATCAGTGTAATTGTTCTCTATATTCAGCATACCGGAGCTATTTTTTCGAAACCTATCGGTTATAAAAACGGCAAATTCATTTATATCCAAATTTTTTTCTAGTTTCTTTTTTCCCTGTTTTTCTTTTCCCTGCTGTTCCTTTTCAAATTCTTCTATTTTCTCTTTTTTTAAATTTTCTTTTTTTGCTTCATATTCACAAAAATTATTACAACCGTTACAATTATGCTCACAATGATTGCTAATATAATTGGCAACATATTTCTCAATATTTATTTCAGTTTCAAGATACAACCGTTTTAAATATATCCCAAGGAATACAGGATATGAACTGTAATTTGTCACATTAACTATATACTTATATCTATCTGCATTATCATAATGTCGTATTTCATTAATTTTATTTCTAAAATTCTTATCTTCATACATCTTAATACTAATCACTGAATCCAACATAAAGTTAATGGGCTGAAATATTCTTTCAAATTCATATCCGCCAATACAGTTAATCATGCTTTTATATTCCTTATATTCCTTATATTCCTTATATTCGCTATATTCGCTATAATTCGAACCGTTATCTATCAGCATATCATCAATAAATAATCGTAATCTATTTATTTTTTCCCCATTGATTTCAATTCTGTTTCTTGATGCACGCAACGTTTTAGGTATACTGCTTTTTATATTATAATTTTTTTCCTTTTTCTTCAGTATACTGAATAAAGACAATATGTTAAGTTTATTTTTTTTGTACACATCTTCATTGCCTATACGTTCTTCCTCATTTCTAAAATCATAATTTTCACCGTAATAAACATTTTTAACAACTTTTTGAAAGTGGTCTTTAATATCATCTACAATAATCGTTGCAGAATTTATGTGTTTTGTTTCGCAATGGTTTTTCTTATATATCCAAATAGCAAAATCCTTTATTATTTCATCAGTAAATTCTGAAAATTGATTACTTATTATCAGAAATTTCATATATGGAAATCCATCAAAAGAAAAATTACTTTCTTCTCTCTGAGAGAAAAAATTCTCAATAATATATTGACGTATTTGTTGTTCTATATCTTTTTTGGGATTTTCAATATGTATTTTCTGTTCGTGTTTCCATGCTCCTACTCTGTCTTTATCTATTACAGATATAATATCTATTATATTTTCAATTTGAATCGTATCTGTCTTTTCACCTTTCCTTATGCACAATTCTTTATTTAAATAACGATAAAATATTATATACACAAAATACATAAGCATTATCGAAAATAATGTATAGTCATCTTTTAATATATACTTTTTTATATACTTACCTTCTATATTTTCTTTTCTGCAATACTTTTGTATATAATTACAATCGGCATTTTTTATTTCTTTGCCAAAATAGGCGACATCTTTCTTTTTCAATCTATTATCCATTGACTCAAATACAGCCATGAACATCATTATAGATTCTGACATCTTAAATATCTCATTTTCATTTGGTGTTTTAACTTTAGGTGTTTTATCCAATTTAAAATTTATCAAATTAGTTGATAACCAATTAAACATTTGACTTCCTTTGATTTTCCAATTTTTTATTGGTTTTCTTTTATTTATTAAATATAAATAGTATTTAATCTCTTTATATGGAATATTTGATGTTACACATAAATAACCAAACAAATGTTTACCTAAATCAGTTAAACTTACTTTAGTTTTCTCGTTAATCTCCTCTTTTACAAACAATCCGTCTTCATTTGTAAAATTACATTTTAGATACTGACGAAAACCCTCTTCGTATTCTATACGTTTTTCATTATCTTCATCGCTATCCAGTTCACAAAATTTCTCTTCATATTCTATTTCTTCATCGTCATCCACTTCACACAATATCTCTTCATATTCTATTTCTTCATCATTATCCGGTTCACAAAATTTCTGATTGTCTACCATTCTTAGCGTCTCCATTTTCCCAGTATTTTCTTTAAATTGTAATGTTTTTATACCATTTGCACTTGTTCTATTAAATACTATCACTAAATCTTTAATTATGTAATATTTAATTTAAAAAATATTATATAAAGCATTTTTTGATTCTTGTTGGCAGATTTTTATTGATGTACAATATAACCATCAACGTTGATAATTGAGTAAATAATATTTTTATAAAAAGGAGAATATTTAATATTATGAAGATTTCAAAAATAACTGAGAACGATTTAAAGCTTATTCAAAAAATCGTTTCAAAAGCAAAAAACCAGAAAAATTTTTCATGTGTCGCCACAAATATTATAAATAATGATTTGTCTGACACTGAAAAGTGCGTCTCCCCTCGCTATAGCTCCATCCTAAGATTTGGACAACTTTTGCCTTTAACAAGGTTTGCCATTTTCGCTCAATCGGGAGATTCTTTCATTGCTATTCAGCAGCTACAGGAGGCTAACGAATCCAATCTTTATCCTCCTTGCCAGGCAAATATTGATTTCCAGCGGGTAGCTCTATTCTTTGACTGTTCAAAGCAGAGAACGATTTTTCTGATTGATGAAGAAGTGGTAGAGTTTTCCTCTTTGTTGTTTGTTATCGATCCTGTAACAGACACGAGTTGTGATCTCAACAAGCATTATACATTGTCGTCCGGCTACTACTCAAATGGGCAACAAGCGATGTTTTTGGATACTTCCCCTTCCGCTACAGCTGCTTTTGACCTAGCATTGACTCATTTTTCGGAATATCTGGCAGCCGGAAAAGAAAACCCTATAGTAGCTGATGAAAGCATTAATAAGATATTTAATCCGGAGGATGTACAAGGTTATGAAAGACATGCAACAATTTGATTTTGAAAGACTTATAAAAAACACTTCGGTCGATCTGAATGACGATGGCTTTAAGCCATCATCCCATTCACCGATTATCGATCACGAGGTACAAAATGATATTGATGAGCTTATGAATTCCGCACCAGTCGCTGAAAGTGACAACTGGATTTCTGCCAATCATTTTTACAATTTTGATGATGATAATGAAGAAGATGATGATTTGGATATTGACGCTTTAATGTCGTCCACGCTATCTTTGGAGGAAAACGACGATTGGACTCCACCGCTACATAAAAATTTCGACGATGATAGTGACTATATCGATAGTAATAGCGATATTGATACTTTAGTATCAAACACATTGCCTGCAGACGAAAATGATGATTGGGAGTTACCGCCTCATGAAAATATCTCTAACGAAGATAATAATGCAGAAAATCTATCAACAGATATTCCAAAAATGTTTAAAGATCTTCTTCAGAAGAAGTCAGAATCCGAGAATATAGGTAAGTCAGCCGGCAAAGTTGATATTATCACTACAAATGACTTATCAAACGATTACTATGCTGCACAACATTTTTTAGGAATATTTGACTTTATGTATTGCAACGAGGATTTGAGAATTTTTGGACATCCGGCTTACCGGTTGCTCAGCCAAAACGAATTAATTGCAACACTAAAAGAGGTAGCTCCTGCAGAATTAAAAGACCGATCAATATCATTTTGGAAAAAAGTTGTCGAGCAACTAAAAACAACAGCATCGATACAACAATCACCGGACGAACTGGATTATCCTAATGATCTTGTTGTATTTCAAAACGGTTGCTATGACATAACATTAAAGGAATTCCGCAAAGCTACACCTGAGGATAAATTCATAAATTACAATGACATCACATACAACCCCGATAATGCCGATAATAACCATGTCACCAAAGCATTTTTTAATCAAATTTCGGGTGGGGATAAGGATTTATTAAGGGTTCTTTGGTCCGTGATAGGAGCAATCCTTGCACCAAATGCTTGTTTCAAAAAATTCTTTTATTTGTATGGTAAACCGGATACCGGGAAAAGTGTATTCGGCAGCTTATGTGAACACTTAGTAGGGATTAATAACTGCTCTCACATTTCGCTTGAGCAGTTCAGCAACAGCAAGTATTCCTCAGCACGTTTATACAACAAGATGTTGAACACTTCGCTTGACAATTCCTCCTCAGCTTTAAAAAACTTGGGCGATTTAAAAAGATTCACGAGCGGCGGCAAAGATTATTTGGAGACAGAAGTAAAATATGGAGGGTTTCATAAGTTAAGACCCGACCATATAAAATTACTGTTTGCTTCGAATTCATTACCGACGGTTTCTTCCAAAGAAGATCCTAAATCAATTCGAAACAGAATTCTGATCGTACCATTTATGAATACCGTTCCTATTGAAGAACGAAATGAAAACCTTTTGCAAGAGCTATTGTTGGAAAAGGATTATATAATAAAAAAGGGACTTTCAGCTTATAGAAAGTTGCTTGATAATAATTTTGTATTTCCAACTTGTTCGGCATGTGAGGAATTGCTCAACAAATCATTTGGAGTAGTAAATACTGCTGCCATAGACAGTTTTCTAAAATCAGATTACTGTTTGCTGGGTGATAAATATATATCTCGCGGTGACGAAATATACAGTGTATTTCTGGATTTCTGTCTTAATAATAACTATCCTGTAATACCAAGGAATTCATTCATATCAAGGCTAAAGGAATATACCAATATAACACCTGTCAGACGACCGATAGATAATAAAACAGTTCGTATGCTACAGGGTATTGCAATAAACGATGACATGGTTTAAGTTTTCAGTCCGGTATACCGGTATGACGGACTAAAAAACGTATAATAACAAATTTCAATAATTTATTATCTAAGTGAATATATTATACAGGAGGTGGAAGTTATGTCAAAGACATGTACTTACAATATCAAAGTCAACTATGCCAATCGTGACGAGAAAGAGCGTAAATACACAGTCAACAAAAAATTGACAAACGTAATCCTAACAGAATCGGCTGTCGCATACATACAAAACAGATAAAACAAGGGCAAGGTCTAACCTTGCCCCTAAGGAGGTGCAACGATGAATTCCATTCAAAAAGTTGCGTTATATATGCGACTGAGTAAAGAGGACCTTGACAAAGGTAATGCCGAGAGTGAAAGCATTCAAAACCAAAGAATGATTCTTGACGAATACGCATCTTAACACGGTTGGGAAATTTACGACCATTATATTGATGAAGATTTTTCGGGCAGTGACAGAAGTCGTCCCGATTTCAACCGAATGATTGAGGATGCAAAAAACGGTAAATTTAATATTGTACTTGTTAAAACGCAAAGCCGTTTTGCGAGAGATATTAAGGTTGTCGAGGACTACATTCACAACATTTTCAAAGAGAAAAAAATTCGTTTTGTTTCTGCACTTGAAGGTATAGACACTATGCGTTCCGATTCAGAGTTGAGCAGTCACATTCATGCAGTTTTTGATGAAACACAGCTTACACTGTTATCGCAGAACATACGCAGAAGCTTTGATGAAAAAGCGAAAAGAGGTCAATTTTTCGGTTCAATGCCACCGTTCGGCTATAAAAAGGATCCGAGCAATAAAAATCATCTTATCGTTGACGAGGACGCCGCACCGGTAGTGCGAACAATTTTTGAAATGGCGGCGGCGGGTAGTACATATATGCAAATTGCTCAACATTTAAACAGTTGCGGTTATCTTATTCCGTCCGAATACAAAAAACAGCAGGGCTACAAGGTAAACGGTATGTACGACAGACATATGAAAATCGGTAAATGGACTCGTGATATGGTCCGTACTTTTATTTCGAATGAAGTGTATATAGGTACGGTTGTAAATCATAAAAGCACAGTTTTAAATTTTCGCACAAAAAAGAAAGGCAATGTACCAAAATCCGAGCATATAAAAATCCCGAATATGCACGAACCTATAATTGACATAAATCTTTGGAATACCGTGCAAAAACTGCGTCAAACCCGTAGCAAGGCCTCAAGCGGAAAAGACGGCAAAAAACACCCTCTTTCCGGCAAAGTCTATTGTGAAAAATGCGGTTCAAAAATGTATAAATGCAAATCGGGCGGTATTTCATATTTCAGATGTTATCGTGCGTCGTCAACCGGTGAATGTGACAATCATAAACGCATACGTCTTGATATGCTTGAAAAAACTATCATTGACAAAATTAATGAAACCATTTCACAGTACGTCAATCAAGATGAATTGAGCGAAAATATTGTTATCATAAATCGTCTTGATAAAAAACTTGAAAGTTTAAAAAATCAACGCTTTAATACTGAAAAAAACTTGGAAACAACACGCAAAAATTTGCTTAATTTGTTGAAGTCATATAATGACGGTGTGGTTATTCGTGAAATATATGAACAGGCACAAAACGATTATATGGAACAACAAAATGCAACAAAAACAAAGCTAAAAAATATTGATGTTGAAATCAATGACGTGCAGACAAAAATCGAAAATCAGGAGGATAAAGAAGAAATTTTGAAAAAATATACTCATATTGATAGGTTGACTATTCCGATAGTACAAGAGTTTATCGACAGTATTTTTATCAGCGAAGTCACCAAAGACGGTCAGCGTAATATTACTATCAATATGGCTATATAATACTTTTAACTATTTCTATTTTACATCTACTATATTTGTATTCACTAAGAGGTGCAGAAAATTCTGCACCTCTATTTTTTCTATTTTCAAGAATTTACAACCGTTCACGAACCATCATCAAGGCATATCCAAGCAGATTTTGCCCTTTCCATTTGTCAATTTGCAACCTATCCGGATTGTTCATTGACAAACCTATGCCCCATATTCTGTCCTTAACTGCACACTCTGCCAAAATTGAATTATCGGTTGCTTTGAGTTTTGCTTTCAAACCTTCGTTCTGAGAAAATTTTGCAGTCAATCCTTCAAATACAACTATTTGACGAACCCCATTCCAGTAGCTCTCGTTATAATTTGCAACAAGTCTGCCAAAAGCTTTTATTTCAGCCACATCATCTGTTGCAAGTATCTTGTCCGCCATGTCCTTATCTCCAAAACACACAGCCTTTTTATACATCATATATTGTTCCATTGAGGAAAAGTCTACATCATTCACTGTAAACTTGCTCGGATACCAATTACTCAAATATCCGTTTTCCTCATTTGGATTGTGAAAACAAACAATTGTCATTATATTTCACCAACTTTTTTAACAGCTAAATCAAGTTCCAAATCGTGAAGTCCGCCGTACGCTTTGACCAAAAAATCTACCGGAACTTTTTTTACTACTTCACTGCTTGGAATATTATAATACCATTGATAATATGCGTAAAATTCGCCTATCCAATCCGGCATAAAGCCTTCAATAGCTTTACCGTTTTTCAATTTAAATCCATCAGTTTTGCAAAAATAGTCCCATAATTCCGAGGCACTCATTGTATTCACATAGGCTTTAGCTTCATCAATGCTTCTTCTTGTTTTGCTTGTCATATAAGTGTTGATAAAATCAAAAGTATCCTTATCAGGATAATTCTGTGATACAAGGTCAAAAAGCTTTCCTTGATTTTCAACAACATCACTTAAATATTCTTTCGGATATGCCGGCATTTCAATCACCTCTCAAATCAATGTGCTGAACACATTTGTTACTTTATTGATGTCCGAATCAACAAGCTCATGCATATTTTTTCTTGCATTTATATCTCTCTTATTGTACTTTTCGTTAAATTCATTATAATCAACGCACAGCAATGCATCCTCTATCTTAGTCAGTTTTGAATAAGCAAGTTTAGATTTTATGCAATATTGGATACCCAATCCGCCAAGCGATAACAATCCTTCAAGGATTTCAATATCAATGTTGTCACGCACAAATTCTTTTGCAATATAAAAATATGACGCATTGGCTCTCCACCCTTTTATAACATCATATTCGCTTGTATCAATCCCATATTTCGCAATAAACTTTTTAGACAACATCTTATAACGCCTTGTATCTGCGGCATCTCTATGTTTCATCAGCTCTGCAAGCCATGAAAGAACATTATATTGCTGAAAGTCCAATACTTTCAAATCTTTAGTATCCAATTCAAACTTATGAACCCAACCGTTTGTTTCGTCCGGCCTGCAAACAGCCCATTCTTTAGCAAGTTCAACATTTTCGGTAAGATAAAAACCTTTTCCGTAATCGTGTTTGGTTTCACCCAAGCCATATTGCGGCACAACAACCTTGTTAAAACTACCGTGATATAAAACTATTTCTCCCATTTACTCTTCCTTCCTAAACAAACATCTTTTCAAGTCATGATTTTTAGTTTTTTCAGTAAAAGTGTAAGTATATATATTATAACACATAAATGTTATTTCTTCAACAATACAGTCGATATATCAAAGTAATATCTGTAAGTTTACATTTGAACAAATCTTGAATATCATCCATATCTTTGATATTTAATTTTTTATACCTGCGAGTGCCAAAAATTTCTTATCGGATTGAATTGCCTGAGTTACAAATTTTCCATCCTTGAACAAAGCATAAGTCGTAACAGGAGCAGGCACATTTTGTGCCGACTCTTTATCGGTAATATGAATTACTTTCAGCGGGATATTATTTTCTTTTGCAGCCTCCTGTACTCTTGGTACCCAATAATATGTAAACGGACATTGGTCAGTATAATAAATAACAAATCCTTTTTCCGATATGTTTGGGTTCTTTGCACATTCCTTAAATTTAGGCGGTTCTGTATTTTCGCCAAAAGGCAAATACATCAAGTTAATTCCTGTATCCGTTGTATCGGCAACAGTAAATCCCTTGTATGCCATATATTTAGGATCTGACAAAAACTCTTTTTTTCTTTTATCCGAAGAAAGTATGCAAACACCCTTTTTCCCTTGTGTTTTTGCGTCACGAATACACTCCGACAACAAATCATTTGAATATCCGTGTCCTTTCATTGCTCCGGCAATCCAAAGACAGTTGATATAAATATATCCGTCCGCTTCAATCGGAATCCATGCATTTTCAGCAGGAACATACTCTATAAAACACTTTCCTCGTTCCACACTGCGATAAAACACAAGCCCCTCATCAAAGCGTTCTTTCAGCCATTCCTTTTTCTTAATACTTTGCTTGCCAGACATCGCACAACAAATATGCTCTTTATCTATATTTTCATTTGTTATTCTCATGTATTCCATAAGATTACCTCCACGAATTTGAGATTCCACGTCGTCAAATTATCTTATTAAAACTTTCTTATCCTCGTAATCATATTTTAAAACTACGACAAGAGAATCTGTCAAAAACAAAATATCTTCCGCCTCAGCATATGAGTTTTCTTCTATAAGCCTTTTTGCTTTTTTAGTAAATATGTTCATAAAAAATTTTTCCTCTGCATAAATCAATCGTTATGGTCGTAAAAATATGTTTCCGCATCATCTATTCCGTCAAAATCATCTTCGTTATCATAATAAAAATCCTCAGGATCATCATAATCATGCACATTATACGAATCGGAGCTATGGTTTGAATATCCGTGCGAATATCCGTATAAACGTTTTGAATGTGAAGAACCGGATGATGAACGAGTCGAATTTGCAAAATAATGTTTCAAATTATCCACATCTTCACATTCGTATAAAAGCATAGAACAACGCCCAAATTCTGACCTTTCCAAATTATCATCTTTGTGCTTTACATTCATATCAATAAGCATTTCTTCCGCTCTTGTATAATCGCCTTGCTTTATTACCTCTATCACTTTATTATACTGATTATTCATTATGATAAAATGCACAATTCCATACAGCATAAACAGTATAGCAATACCACAGATTACTGCCATAACCTTTTTACCCTTTGTCCATTCCATATTTATCCCCCATATCACCGTATTACTACTATATCACCATATACAAAATAAGTAAATGAAATATTCAGACTTATTTCGTCTTTCTATGCTTAAATTTTACAACA
>ENA-OQKN01001510-OQKN01001510.1-human-gut-metagenome-genome-assembly--contig:-NODE-1510-length-10551-cov-6.638622_pt1 | contig 10551 bp, 9 predicted proteins | sample MGYA00242776_ERZ504794 | MGnify/ENA primary metagenome ERZ504794 (study PRJEB26092, sample SAMD00036434) | human gut metagenome | host: Homo sapiens | study: EMG produced TPA metagenomics assembly of... | reverse complement strand
CAATATACTCAACATGAACTAGATCTGGTTGCTGCTCAGCTAAACAACAGACCGAGAAAGACACTGAAGTTCAAAACACCGAAAGAGATAATTGAAAGGGGTGTTGCATTGACAGATTGAATCTACAACCGCTCTTGATGTCAGACTCCCTGAACAGTTCTCGATAATCGGGAAACTCAGGGCGTGTTATCCTGTGGCCACTCTCTGCCATGTGTTCGGGGTCCATCGCAGCAGCTACAAATACTGGAAAAACCGTCCTGAAAAGCCAGACGGCAGACGGGCTGTATTACGCAGCCAGGTACTTGAACTGCATGGCATCAGCCACGGCTCTGCCGGAGCAAGAAGCATCGCCACAATGGCAACCCAGAGAGGCTACCAGATGGGGCGCTGGCTTGCTGGCAGACTCATGAAAGAGCTGGGGCTGGTCAGTTGCCAGCAGCCGACTCACCGGTATAAGCGTGGCGGTCATGAGCACGTTGCTATCCCGAATCATCTTGAGCGACAGTTCGCCGTAACGGAACCAAATCAGGTGTGGTGCGGTGATGTGACCTATAGTGTGCCCGGAGTTCAGGGCGGGCATGGATGCTTAAATGAACCGCGAGTCTGTCTGGAATATTGAACCGGTAACTCACGATGAGAAACCCAACAATCCCACCGGGTGTGACGGTGGAGAACCTGAGCGGCAGTGACCTGCGGCATGCCCGCAGGGTGATGTAACCCGCTGACAACGGGGATTGAGGCGAGATCACTAAGCCGAGATGATCCTCAAGGTTAAGTACTGAAAGGCTGAAGAACATGAACCCGTTAATCCGCCTCTGTGGGTTGAAAACGTCACCACGGCCTACGTGATCTGACAGGCCGTGCAGGAGGAACTGGCAGTGATACGTAAGCACTGCCGGTCGAAGGTGTTTTGACATGTATGCGAAACACCGGGGCAGCAGCGTCTATCACGCTTGCGTTGCTGACTTCTGCCAACTTGCGGCAAGCAAGGATAAAGAGTGCGACGGGCAGCCTCCTCAGTATGCCTGAGTCCAGGCAGGTAAACCGGGGAAGGTCAGCGACGGATGTTAAGGGGGCATGGCTCCGATGACGCGCTGGCTGGCGGAGCTTCCGTAGTAGTCCGCGATGGGGAAAGCCCATTACATGGCGAAGGGAAGCAGTTTGAATGTGTTTGCGACGTGAATTAACTGACCTAACGAGGTGAAGACCTTTGATAATCAGCGAAATGCAACGCAAGCTTGCCACATGGGCAGTCACCGATCCGTCCCTACGGATTCAACGGCTGCTGCGTCTGATAACACAACCAGAATGGCTGGCTGAAGCGGCGCGGATCACGCTTTCATCAAAGGGGGCCCATACCCCCGGCGTTGATGGCGTGAACAAAACAATGCTACAGGCCAGACTGGCTGTTGAGCTGCAAATCCTCAGGGATGAATTACTCTCAGGCCACTACCAGCCCTTGCCCGCCAGACGGGTTTACATCCCTAAAAGCAACGGCAAACTGCGACCACTGGGTATCCCCGCGTTGCGGGATCGTATTGTTCAGCGGGCCATGCTGATGGCGATGGAGCCGATATGGGAGAGTGATTTTCATACGCTCTCATATGGCTTCCGGCCTGAGCGCAGTGTCCACCACGCGATCCGCACGGTGAAATTACAGCTCACAGACTGTGGTGAAACCCGGGGACGCTGGGTGATTGAAGGCGACCTGTCCAGTTACTTCGACACCGTACATCATCGACTGCTGATGAAGGCTGTACGCCGCAGGATCAGTGACGCACGTTTCATGACTCTGCTGTGGAAAACCATCAAGGCGGGACATATCGATGTCGGTCTCTTTCGGGCGGCCAGTGAAGGTGTGCCACAGGGCGGTGTTATATCGCCGCTATTATCGAACATCATGCTGAATGAGTTCGATCAATACCTGCATGAGCGCTACCTGAGCGGGAAAGCCAGAAAAGATCGGTGGTACTGGAATAACAGTATCCAACGGGGCCGAAGTACGGCGGTCAGAGAAAACTGGCAGTGGAAACCCGCGGTGGCGTACTGCCGCTATGCCGATGATTTTGTCCTCATCGTCAAAGGCACCAAAGCACAGGCGGAAGCCATCAGGGAGGAGTGTCGGGGTGTGCTCGAAGGCAGTCTGAAACTCAGGCTGAACATGGATAAGACTAAAATCACCCATGTTAATGACGGCTTTATCTTTCTGGGGCACAGGATCATTCGCAAACGCAGTCGTTATGGCGAGATGCGAGTGGTCTCAACGATCCCGCAGGAGAAAGCCAGAAACTTCGCCGCATCGCTGACAGCACTGTTATCAGGCAACTACAGTGAAAGCAAAGTCGATATGGCTGAACAACTCAACCGAAAACTGAAAGGCTGGGCCATGTTCTATCAGTTCGTTGATTTTAAGGCCAAAGTCTTCAGTTATATCGACCGTGTCGTGTTCTGGAAGCTGGCTCACTGGCTGGCCCGCAAATACCGTACAGGTATCGCTTCCCTGATGAGGTGGTGGTGTAAATCACCGAAACCGGGTCAGAGCAAAACGTGGGTTTTATTTGGTAAAACCAATCACGGCAAGCTCAGCGGCGAAATACTGTACCGGTTGGTGGGGCAAGGCAAGAAGCTGTTCCGCTGGCGGCTACCCGAAGGTAATCCCTATCTGAGGACGGAGACCAGAAACACGTATACATCGCGCTTTACAGAAGTGGCAATGGCGTTCGCCAGCATTTAAATGGAGAGCCGGATGCGCTGAAAGGTGCACGTCCGGTTCGGGGAGGAGAGGCAGGGAAATAGTCCGACTACGCCCTGCCTCTTACTCTACTCAGGACCCACGAAGGCTGGCTGTATCTTGCCGTGGTTGTTGATCTGTTCTCACGCAAAATTATCGGCTGGTCCATGCAATCCCGGATGACAAAAGACATTGTCCTGAACGCACTGCTGATGGCTGTATGGCGGCGTAATCCCCAAAAACAGGTGCTGGTTCATTCGGATCAGGGCAGTCAATGAATGGCAGTCGTTCCTGAAATCACACGGCCTGGAGGGCAGCATGAGCCGTCGCGGTAACTGCCATGATAATGCGGTTGCAGAAAGCTTTTTCCAGTTGTTGAAACGTGAACGGATAAAGAAAAAGATCTACGGAACGCGGGAAGAAGCCCGCAGCGATATTTTTGATTACATCGAAATGTTTTATAACAGTAAGCGTCGGCATGGTTCCAGCGATCAGATGTCACCGACAGAATATGAAAACCAGTATTATCAACGGCTCGGAAGTGTCTAGATTATCCGTGGCGATTCAAAGTGATATTGATTATCAGCACTCGTGCTGGATCACGGCACTTCTGGAAATAAAACTTAATGAGGTAAATGATTGTCAGATGTATTCGAGAACTGCCCATCGCTGATAGCCAGTAGCAATGTCAAATCAGGTTCTGATCTCCTAATCGTGCTCTCGCGATCAGTTTTCATAGAAACAGTATCCTTTATGCTCGGAAAGGCATATACCCCTAAAGCAGCTCAGGTTTATCTGGCTGAGGCTATGATGCGAAACCATTAGGGAATCTAAAAAAAGTAAAGACTGTGTGATTTGTGAGCTTGATTGAATGCACTGAGAGCTCACGCCGCTGGCGATATTGCTTAAACACAACCGGCAAATAGATCGATAGTCCCCACGGAGGAACGAGGGCATATGCCAGCTTACGTTGTTCGGGAACTTCTGCTTAGTGCCAAAAGCGGACGTTTTTGTGCTCAATAAGAAAGGACGTTAAATTTTGTCCTGATTGACGCGGGATGAAAGCTCTTGATGGCTCTCTTTTCGTTCACTATAGCGATCGGCAAGGTAACCGGCTTGCCCCTTGAGCAACAGCGTAATTTTAAACAGTTCCTCAGCGACATCGACGATACGGTCATACCAGGACGAAGGTTTCATTCGCCCGTTCTCATCGAATTCCTGCCAGGCTTTGGCTACTGATGACTGATTAGGGATAGTGAACATCCTCATCCAGCGTCCAAGAATACGCATCTGGTTCACGGCATTAAAAGACTGCGAGCCGCCACATACCTGCATTACCGCAAGAGTTTTGCCCTGCGAAGGGCGAACCGCACCTTCACTTAAGGGTATCCAGTCGATCTGTGCCTTCATAACTGCGCTCATAGCCCCGTGCCGTTCCGGAGAACTCCACACCATCCCGTCACACCATCTGACCAGACCGCGTAGCTCGGTGACTTTAGGATGCGTGTCCGGAGCATCATCCGGCAGGGGTAAACCGGAGGGGTTAAAGAGTTTTACCTCCGCGCCCATCGCCGTCAGCAGGCGACCAGCTTCTTCCGCGGCAAAGCGGCTGTACGAACGCTCTCTTACTGAGCCATACAGGATTAGAATCCGTGGCGGCTCCTGCAGGTGCAGGCGTTCAGCGATGTGTAGATCAAAGCATTCGGTGTTCAGGGCAGGAAATTGTTCCATTTTTCTCCTCCAGAGAGAACAGATGATTTCAAAGTCAATACATATGGTTTACCATATGTATATTCTAAAGGGAATGGAGTGATAAATGCTACAACCTGTTCAGCTTTTCAAAATCCTGTCGGATGAAACACGGCTCGCCATCGTCATGCTTCTCCGGGAATCCGGTGAACTATGCGTCTGCGATATCTGCGCGACCACCTCCCAATCACAGCCCAAAATTTCGCGACATATGGCTATCCTTCGCGAGGCTGAACTGGTTCTTGACCGTCGGGAAGGCAAATGGATCCACTATCGTCTGTCACCCCATATACCGGCGTGGGCAGCAGAGACAATCACGACGACCTGGCAGTGTCTGCGCGAGGATGTACGTGAATGGCTGAACAAATCAGCCTGTACCTCCTGCTGAGACAGTAAACATATTTACATAATCATATATATGGGGTCTGAGATGCTTTTGGCAGGGAGTATATTTTTACTGACGCTGGTACTGGTGATCTGGCAACCCAGAGGCCTGAGTATTGGCTGGAGCGCGAGTATCGGGGCAGTGCTGGCGCTTGGAACCGGTGTCATCCATATCGCTGATATTCCCGTTGTCTGGAATATCGTCTGGAACGCGACAGCGGCATTTATTGCGGTCATCATCATCAGCCTGCTGCTCGATGAGTCCGGCTTCTTTGAATGGGCCGCACTGCACGTCTCCCGCTGGGGTAACGGACGTGGCCGCCTGCTTTTCACCTGGATAGTCTTGCTCGGTGCCGCTGTTGCTGCGTTGTTTGCCAATGACGGTGCCGCGCTGATCCTGACGCCGATTGTGATTGCGATGCTGCTCGCACTGGGGTTCAGCCAGGGCACGACACTGGCCTTTGTCATGGCTGCAGGGTTTATTGCAGATACGGCCAGCCTGCCACTCATTGTTTCTAACCTGGTGAATATCGTCTCGGCGGACTTCTTTGGTCTGGGCTTTACACAGTACGCCTCCGTTATGATCCCCGTGGATGCGGCAGCGATTGCAGCCACGCTGATCATGCTGCATCTCTTCTTCCGCAGGGATATTCCGGCCACGTACGACGTTTCGCTGCTGAAGACGCCTGCCAGCGCGATCAAGGATCCGGCAACCTTCAGGGCGGGCTGGATTGTCCTGTTATTGCTGCTTGTGGGTTTCTTTGTTCTGGAGCCGCAGGGGATCCCGGTCAGTGCGATAGCGGCGGCTGGCGCAGCAGTGCTGTTTGTGGTGGCGAAAAGAGGCCATTCCATCAACACCGGGAAAGTCCTGCGCGGCGCGCCATGGCAGATAGTTATTTTCTCGCTGGGCATGTACCTCGTGGTCTATGGCCTGCGCAATGCAGGGCTCACGGAGTACCTGTCTGGCATTCTGAATCTGCTGGCAGACAAGGGGTTATGGGCAGCGACGTTCGGCACTGGCTTCCTGACGGCATTTCTCTCATCGGTGATGAACAATATGCCGACGGTACTGATTGGCGCGCTGTCGATTGACGGGACTACGGCGACCGGCGTCGTCAAAGAGGCAATGATTTATGCCAATGTGATTGGCTGCGATTTAGGCCCGAAAATCACCCCGATTGGCAGTCTGGCAACACTGCTGTGGCTGCATGTGCTTGCCCAGAAAAATATTACTATCACCTGGGGATATTACTTCCGTACCGGCGTTGTCATGACTGTACCGGTGCTGTTTGTCACACTAGCCGCGCTGGCGTGGCGACTCTCTGTCACTTTGTAATGAGAAACTGATATGAGCAACATAACCATCTATCACAACCCGGCCTGTGGCACCTCACGCAACACACTGGAGATGATCCGCAACAGCGGCAACGAACCGACAATAATTTATTATCTCGATACTCCCCCGACCCGTGATGAGCTGATTAAACTTATTTCAGATATGGGAATTACGGTGCGTGCATTACTGCGTAAGAATGTTGAGCCTTATGAACATCTGGGTCTTGGTGAAGAGAAATTTAGTGATGAGCAGTTGATTGATTTCATGCTTCAACATCCGATCCTGATTAATCGGCCGATTGTAGTTACGCCGCTTGGCACTCGTCTTTGCCGTCCTTCAGAAATAGTGCTCAATATTCTACCGGAAGGCCAGAAAGGAGCGTTTACCAAAGAGGATGGCGAGAAGGTCATTGACGAAACGGGGAAGAGGGTTAATTAATCTACCCACTTCAAAATATCGGACGCCTGTGTAAGCTATGCGTGCGTCTGCTTTTCGCTCATAGCAGACATGAATACTCTGCTAATTGGCCACTCCGGGCTTGAACGGACGAGGTACACCATCGACTCAAGCGGACAAGTTTATGGGCCACTACAGTATTTGAGATAGAGCAGTTTTTATTGACCCTCTCAGTAATCAGACGCTAAATATCCAGCCACACTTACATTTAGTTTGCCATAGAGCGTGTTATTTTGAAGTCGCTAGGCATGTTGGAACCATGCGAGGTTCTGTGGTTCTACTTTATGGTTCCTTTTTGGAACCCATAACGAAATTAATTTAAACAAAAATATTAAATATCAATACACTATAATTAAAAGCACAGGGACGCCAGCACTTTTGATAGGACTGCAACCGGACAGTGGAAATAAAAACAGCCACTTACGGACACTGACCAGACAGCAGGCAGACCGAGAAAAGACAAAAATATGCACGTGAAATGCACGTGCACTTTAAAAGAACCCCAGATTTCATGCGCTGGGGTTTTTCTATTTGTAACTAAGGGTAACAAAAATCCTTCACCATTTTGCACCCTACTCGCCTCGAGACTGTTTTTTTCACAGCAAGCGCTGTATATAATCACAGTCATATTTAAGCAGCGTTCGATGACTAATTTACTAAAGGTGCACAAACTGGTGTGCCAAAGTATTGACCAGACGTTGACATTCTCAGTATCAATAACCGAGATTTTTGCTTCATCGGAAGTTGAAATACCCCCCCTCCACAAACTGACACGACATGCCCTGCCGCCAGCAATTTATCTAAGGCCATATAAACAGCTGTATATAACTCTTATTTAATCATTAATAAACTACGCTAATCGCCCAACCGAATTACCTTACCACCCAACCATTCTTGCTTATACATTAACTGTCTAACAAATTCATAAGTCATGCTTACAGAACCATTATTTTTATCAGGTAAAGAATCCGTTAAATTAACCAACTCTACAATAGCGTGTTTTTTGCATATTGCCGTAGTTATTTTATGTAAGGCATCCAGTCTCCGCCTGCTTGACCTTGCTTTTACGCCGTCAATTTTCTTTTTAGTTTTTAGCCAGTTACTGCTGTATTTTACTTTTCTGCCTAGTATATTATTCAGGTTCCTTAGCTTTTTATTACCTTCCATGTTGGCAAATTGCTCGACCAGACTCTCACACGCTGTGAGTTGCATAAGCCATTCATTATTTAGCAAAATTTTGGTTTTGCTAAATGATGGATGAAGGGGTTCAGGAACAACTTCTTCTGTATTAAAGCTTATATACCATTTATCAAGCTTTCTTGAAATAGTAACATTCTTTAATACTCCTGTTATCTCTCGGCTTTTACGATACTTAACCCACCCTAGTTTGGGCAATGATACTAAATGCTTTTCTTGGTCCAGTCTGACTCTTTGGCATGGCACTCTAAAAGAATCATTACGGCCTTTCTTTTTGAATCGAGGATATTGTGACTTTCCCGAAAAGAAGTTTTTAAAAGCTCTATCCAGATCTCTTAATGATTGTTGCAAGCACTGTGATGGAGCCATTTTTAGCCATGCAAGGCACTCTTCGTTTTTCCAATTAACTAGTTCTGATGCTAGTTGATTGTAATTCAAGAATTTCTTACCCGAATCATAATTCTCATTAATAAAAGCAAGTCCTTTATTGTATACAAATCGACAGGAACCTGCGAAAACCAAAAAGTCATTCATATGAGTTTTATTCGGCTCAAGCAAAAATTTAAATGCCTGTTTCTTAATCACAATAGAACCTATACACACTCAATTTGAGAAAGCCAATTTTAAATGATGATCGGCTTTTTTATCGAGTGAATATGACGGCTATGTTCAGCTATATTCATTCGATAAAAAAGCCCTGCATGTGCAGGGCTTTACGGTTTAGTAGTGCTGAATTAGCCTTGCAGCAGAGACAGAACCTGCTGAGGAACCTGGTTAGCTTTAGCCAACACGGAGTTACCGGCCTGCTGGATGATCTGCGCTTTAGACATATTTGACACTTCGGTCGCATAGTCGGCGTCCTGAATACGGGACTGCGCTTCAGACAGGTTGGTGGTGGTGTTGTTCAGGTTGGTTACTGCAGAATCCAGACGGTTCTGTACAGCACCCAGGGAAGAACGGAATTTGTCGATAGAGCTGATTGCATCGTCCAGCGCTTTCAGTGGGTCAGCAGTGGTTGCTGCTTTAGTTGCTGCATCTGTGGTGAATTTCCCATCTTCCTGTACATATACAGCCTTACCGGAATTGTTAGTAATGGAGCCGTCTTTCTGCAGGAAAATCTCAGTTTCATTCTTGGCAGCTAACGTACCGTCAGTCTGAGTGTAAGCTTGATTACCACCAATTGTAACTTTGCCAGTATTAGCTGCTACTGTCGTTGTGCCAGTTGTGAAACCAGTCGTTTTGGTAGCAGACTGCATAGCTTCAGCGCTGATTCGGGCACCAGTAACTACAATTGCACCACTCTGACCAGCAACAGTTGCACCCGCTAATTTGATTTCAGTCTTATCTTCGGTCGTAATGGTGACTGGAACTGCCGCCGCAGGAGTAGTTGTGTTTTGAGTAAGAGCATCAAGAGTTGCAGGCTTAATACCAGCACCAGCACTGTTCTGAGTCAGGTTGCCATCAATACCAATGAAAAGCTTGGAACCATCTTTCGCAGTGATTTTACCATCGCTTGACAGAACAACATCTACAGATGTTGCACCAATCTTAACGTTCAGATGAGCGGTATCACCTGCTTTAGGAGTCAGGATAGATTGTAACTTGGCGCTATTACTTGGAGTTGTTGCGTCACCAGCTGCAATAGTAGCATTGAATGTAAAATCATTAGTATCTTTATGATACGTATAGTTATTACCAGTAACAGCGTCGAAACCACTGGTAATATTAGCATTAACTACGGCAGTATCACCTAAGCCAGCAAACACGTCAGCTACGGTAGATTCGTTCAATCCCGCGCTTACTGTATACTTAGTTACGCCATTAGCATCTGCAGCAGGAGCAGCGATAGTACCGCCAGCAGCTGTTGTAGTGAGCTGAGCAGCTGTCAAATCAGCTTTAGTTGCTGCCTTATTAGCTACTGAACCTTCACCATTAACGTTAAAGCCAGTCAGGTTCAGAGTAGACGAGTCAATTTTTTTCAGGTCGATAGTGATGGTCTGGCCATCGTTCGCGCCAACCTGAATTTTCATGGAGCCGTCTTTTGCCAGCACGTTCACGCCGTTGAACTGGGTCTGACCGGATACGCGGTCAATTTCGTCCAGACGGGATTTGATTTCGTCCTGGATGGAGTCCAGGTCAGACTTGGAGTTGGTGCCAGTAGAAGACTGAACAGTCAGCTCACGGATACGCTGTAAGTTGTTGTTGATTTCAGACAGTGCGCCTTCAGTAGTCTGTGCAACGGAGATACCGTCGTTGGCGTTACGGGCAGCCTGAGTCAGACCTTTGATGTTAGAGGTGAAACGGTTAGCAATCGCCTGGCCAGCAGCGTCATCTTTTGCGCTGTTGATACGCAGACCGGAAGACAGACGCTCAATGGCAGTAGACATTGAAGACTGGTTTTTGTTGATGTTGTTCTGGGTGATCAGCGAGAGGCTGTTGGTATTGATGACTTGTGCCATGATAGTAATTCCTATTTGACTGAACTTAAATTAAGTTTACGGCTTCCACCATTTGGCTCCTGCGCCGCTATGTTCACTATCGGCAACGTACTCTGGACCTTTAGAAGAAAAAGGGCTTTGTTGAATAAATCAGATTTCGGGTAAGTCTCCCCCGTAGCGGGTTGTGTTTTCAGGCAATACGCACGCTTTCAGGCATACCTGCTTTCGTCATTTTGTTCAGCGCTCGTACCAGGGCCATA
>ENA-OQKN01001506-OQKN01001506.1-human-gut-metagenome-genome-assembly--contig:-NODE-1506-length-10556-cov-3.283345_pt1 | contig 10556 bp, 11 predicted proteins | sample MGYA00242776_ERZ504794 | MGnify/ENA primary metagenome ERZ504794 (study PRJEB26092, sample SAMD00036434) | human gut metagenome | host: Homo sapiens | study: EMG produced TPA metagenomics assembly of... | reverse complement strand
CTGTTGAGACATCTCCCTCCTCTTTACCAATCAGATCCAGCTCCAGTTGTGTAAGATCATAATCTATCGCAGCTGTTCCCTGACCATCTGATCCACTGTAATTTACAGTAACATAATCCGTTAAATCTACAGATTTAGAAGAACCACAACCTGATAATAACCCCATAGACATAACGCTAAGAATAATACATAATACCATCTTTTTCATCGCTTTTTTCTCCTTTGCTTTGGTTTTTATACTCCCTAGACGTAATGTTTCGTCTTTCGGTTTTATATTTTGGGAAAAAATTTTAAAAAACTGTGCCATCATGTGCCTGATATAATCCGCTTCTGATATTTACTGGTCCTTCAAAGACTACATCCATAGATCCATCTTCATTTAATGTGTAGATATCTGTCCCTTCATCGTGTTTGGCCATCATCACATTACCTTCTATTTCATAAGAAGAATACAGATAACTGAACATTCCTCCATATGGTAATTCTCCCGATGAACAGCTTAGTTCCCCATTGTTATAGGTGAGTTCAAAGCAATATGTGTCATTGATATAAGCTCCAGCAAATGTTTCTACTGTATTTGTATTTGTTGCTTCTGATGTTTGGCTGGCATATAAGCCTTCCCAACTGATAAGGGCATGTTCTTTATATATGTCATTCCCTGTAATCCGTACCTTATTTCCTTCTTGTGTTAAAGTCATTGTCGCTGTTCCACTTGGAAGTTCTATGGTAATTACCCATGAATCACCATTCTTTACAGCCTCATAAGACTGATTGGTACTATTTCCTGAATAGTCGGACTGTACAAGAAGCGTGTTGGCATCCTGCTCTGAAATAATAAGCGTTACTCCCTGATCCGATTCTCTTACATAGGTTCCTGCTATTGATCCACTGTTTTCTTCCTCTTTACTATAAAGAGTATACCAGCCATAGGAATCTACTTCTTTTTTGCCTTCTAATAAAGCCTGAAATTCTGCCTCTGTCAGTTCTTCTTCGTCATTACTGTATGTCACTCCATTTTCTGTATAGGCATATTCATAAGAAAATACAGTATCAAGTGTATAACCATCCTCATTCAGCTGATACATGCTAACTACTCCAGTGGTGGCACTGCCAGCACCATTTTCATAAATAGATCCATCTTTCATAAGCTGAACTTGTGTCCGCTCGTTAAAATTATCATAGATCTTGATTGCTTTATCACCATCATAACTATAAACAGCGCCAAGTCGTATCGCTTCATTTTCTCCCTGACCTATAAGCAGTTCATAAACTCCGTTGTTATCGAGGTCTCGGTAATTATATAAAAGCTGGGCATCAAAACTCTCGAAATACATCATGGCTTCTTCGCTTACATCTGGATATTGCTGTGAATTGAATCCATTCTCACAGGCAGCAACATAATCATCCAGAATTCCCTGATATGCCTCTTCTACTTCTTCCAAAGTAATTTCTGTTTCGTCTACACCTTCTTCTGGATCAGTTGTTTCTACAATCTCTACTGGCTCTTGATTATTCTTATTCAGAGCCATAATACCAGCAGCTCCTGCGCCTACTACAGCAACGGCAATAACACCAGCAATTACCTTTGTTGTAATTGTCTTTCCTGCTGTACTGGCTACTGATTTTGCCGCTGTGCTTGCTGCTGTCTTTTGACCAGCCATTTCTGAAATATCAGGCTGCACAGAACTTGTTGCTGAAAGTTCGGATTGTATGGATTGCAAAAGATCCATATTGGGCTGTTCTGCAGCATAAACTTCCTGATTTTTGAGCAGTAAAAGCAGGAACGGAATCGGAGCAAGACCGTAGAGCTTGGTTCCTTTCTTTTCCAGTGCCTCTACTTCTACCTTTATTTTCTTCTTCCCATAATTAATTCTGCTTTTTACAGTTCCTTCTGAAATTCCAAGAGTCTCTGCAATTTCTCTGACAGACAGCTGTTCGTAAAAATGCATAGCAATAATAATTCGCTGTTCCTCTGGCAAACCACCCAATATTTCATCAACCAATCTCCGAGTCTCTTTCTGATCGATTACGACTTCTGGAAGATTTTCTGTACGTTCATCCTCAAACTCTATAGCTTCATCTGAATCTGTCGATACCATTTGAGAAAACAACACCACTTTTTTCTTCCGTAAATAGTCAATCGTGAGATTACGGCTGATTGTTTTAATCCATCCTCTGAAAGCTTCTGGTTCTTTCAATTGCGACAGATTACGAAAAGCCTTTACATATGTATTTTGCATGATGTCAAAGACGGTATCTTCGTCTAAAGGTGAAATAGATCGTACCGTAATACTCACATTGTTGTAGGTCATTTTGTAGAGCTGTGTGGTTGCATCCTGATCACCGTTCTTTGCTCGCTCTACTAAATCTGTAAATTTCTGTGGACTTCCGCATTTTGGACAAAACTGAATTTCATCCGATATTTCTGCTTTACAATTATAGCATTTCATCTCATTTCCCTTCCCTCATGTTGTTCTATGCCACTTATCTCTATATCTTTTATTATCCTCCATCATCGTCTTTATTGCCATATAAAATTTCAAGTATTCGTTGAAGTAGCTTATCAGCAACTTCTGGATCAAGTTCGTAATTTTCTATTAGTCGCTCAAACAGTTTTCGGAAATCTTCATCATCCATAGCTTATCACCCCTCTTTCTGATACCAAGACGGGTGAAAACTCTTTTCGGTTTTATAAATCTTAAAAATTATTAAAATCGTCATTTTGCATCACAATATGATGCATACTCTGTTATATCGTATCACAATATGACCTAAAATAACAGTTAGAATTATTAATAGGAAGGAGGATATCATGCCAGAAGAATTGGACTACAAAGCTCTTGGACAGCGAATCAAAAAGTATCGGCTGCAAAAGCATTATACTCAGGAAAAGCTTGCTGAATTGGCAAATTGTGCAGTATCAAGTGTTTCCCATGCGGAACGTGGAACAAGTCAACCAAGCCTTCAATTGCTGGTTCGGTTTTGTAATATTCTTGATATAACTGTAAATCAGCTTCTTTGTGATAGCCTTCCTATTGCTCAAAATACTCTTGAAAAAGATATTTCCGATCTTTTAAATGGCTGCTCTCCACAAGAGCTTAAAATAATCAGAGATATTATCACTGTAACTAAAAAAACATTAAGGGAAAACAAGTAGCCACTGGCTGAGTTCCAGTGACTACTTGTTTCATATTGCGTCATCCCCAAACTCTTTTCGAATTCTTTCACAGAGCCGATTCCAACTCTCCGCTTCTTGTTCTGGGGTTCTTTCAGGCAACTCCACATCTTCAATTTGTTCCTCTATTTCTTTCGCATATTCTTCAAGAAATTCAGGATATTCACTTAAAAGGTCATAAAAAAGCTTGTCTACTCCCAATAATATACATTTGTCAATACATGAATCAAATAGTTCTCGTGTCATTGGTATCTGATGATCGATTGCCGCCAGCTCTTCATGTGTAAACTCAAATGCTTCTACAATAAAACGCCAGAACCCCTCATTAAATTCTTCTGTGTGTTCCATTCAATATCTCCCCAAAAACATTTCAGCTTTTAATTAATCCAGCCTTATTAAAAAATAATATTGTATCTCTTATCCCAGCCATGTAATAAATTTCATTAGCCCTACAGTTTGTAGCTTCCAAAGCATTTATATAGTTCTCAATTACTTGCTTGGCATCATCTGGTAAATTTAGTCTCATATATTCTTTTTCAAATTCATCGAGGTTCATACAATCCTTTTGATATTCTTCGTCTTGTAATAATAACGAATCTGAACGTTTATCAATTAAATTTCCCACACCAAAATCCGATATTTTTGTAATTAAATCTTCCATATATTCTCCTTTTTTCTAGTAGTGTAAGAAGTCTATTCTAGTTTCTTAGAACTTATATTTTAATTCTAAGTTGGTACACTATAATTGTCAACCAAGATTTGCTGGTATTGATCTGCCTTTTCGATTTTCATATTAAGGAGGCTCATTATGGAACAGAATGATTTTGGCCATATACGAATAAAAGTAGATGAGTTAATAAAAGCTAAAGGGATATCTAAAAATAAAGTCGCACATAGAGCAGAAATGCAGCGGACACAGCTTAACCAATATTGTAATAATGAGATTACAAGACTTGATACTGCTGTTCTCGCAAGACTCTGTACAGCGCTTGATTGTAAAATCGAAGATATTCTTGAATTTATACCTTCTACAAAAGAGTAAAAAAGTCGCTACTGGAACAACTGTATTTCCAGTAGCGATTTCTTCATTAGAGAGAATACTTTAATTTTCTTTTCAACTGTCTAAATTTGTAATACTTGTAGGGATTTTTTAAAATACTGATTTTTCTTAGTGGATATAGGATCTGATATTGAATCTTATGATTGATGCACCACTGGCAGATGGCTTCGGTATTAAAGCCCGTAGAACTTAGATTTGATTCCAGATATGATAACTGTTGCTTTTCCCATATACTATAAGAACCTGCGACTACTGGAAAATTCATTCCTTTTGTAAAGAAATGTAAGCTTTGAAGGTTTTCTTCGGGCAATTTAATAATTTTCTTCATGTTCCTCCTCTCCATTCTCTCTAGCTTCTATAATAGCATAAAAGTAGTTCCTAAAATATCATTTTTATAATTTGCTTAATTTTTTGTATGTATATAATACATACGAAATATGGTGTTGGTTGCATACAGAATACATATAAAGGCACAAAAAATCGGCAGAATTGATTTTATTTACCTAAAATGAGTGATTACCCATTTAAAGCATTTAAAATCATTTCTGCCGAAATTCTATGTTATAACCTCATCTCAGTCCTTAAATTCTTCTTCCGCCTCTTCTCCCAAAATCTGCTTTGCAAGCAATTTTGCTTCTCTTGAATCATCTTCTGGTTCATACTCAGCAATAATTTCTCCTGCCCTAAAGACATATCTTCCAAGATTACATCCAAAATTTTCATCCGCAAATTCATAGTTCACAATTACTTCTGGAAATTTTTCACTTGCCATCAGTATTAGGTGAGGAACACCTACCCAAGCTGTATAAAATTCCAGAATATTTTCTTCACGCATTGCATCCCATGCGTTCCATTTGCACTTCCAGTTTCTTACACTCCAAATGTACCAATCATGTAAACCATACTTTTGTTCAAGTTCATATAGATGTTTTCCGTAATCAAAAAAGGTTTCATAACGTGTTTCAATATGATGTTTCTCATTATCCTTACAGTTTCTTATATTCTCGCTATGCTCTTTTTCCCAATAAGCAAAAAGCTCTTCCCTCGTAATGATATTTTTTTCTTTACACCATTCATAGGTAAGAATGTCGTCAACTCTTTCGAATTTCCCAAGTCCTTTTGCTAAATAATACACAAGCGCATCTTCCGAAACAGAGCTGCTTTCCGTATTTTTAATTTCTTCTGGCATCTCAACAATCTTATTAAAATCCATATCTCCATTGTCACTTTTAAAGAACTCAAATAATTCTTCAATCTGTTTCTGATCTGTTCCACATAAAGTAATTCTATTTGTAACCCAATTTGGCATATTTTTTTCCTCCTTAATCTCAATCAATTATCTGGTTGCAATTAAGGAATTCAGCGCTTCGTTCCTTTTGATGAGTTAATTATATCTTTAAAATAATTTTTTGCTTAGCTGTATTGTTTAGAACATTTTTTACACTGATTTTGACATATATCTATCCAAAATAATCAATATATAGAATATTTAACATTAATTATTACAAGTTATATGTATTTTACATCAAATACTAAATTGTGTGTTTTACGCAAAATAACTTTTTGTTTTACTATATAAGAAAAAAGCCAAGAATTCCTTCTTGACTCTCTCCTTATCAATACTTTTCACATTATAAAAATGTATTTGTAAAAACTAACACCCATTATTTGAAAAGCAACCCGATAGGCTCCTTATAAAGAAGTCCTTTAACCTCATTATTCTTTTAAAGAAATATTTGAAGAGATAACTTTTTTCAGCTTTTCTTGGATTCCATCCTTTATTTCGTACAATTTAATATATTTCTTTGAAATAGCGTTCTGAGCATCTAAATCATACGTTCCATCTTCTTTTATAGGCATTTTAATTTTTACTCCATCCAAAATTGTAAATGAAAGCTTTGTAAATTCATTCTGCCCGCTATGTCCTGCTCTACCTTTCTTTTTGCTCCTTAAAATTGGTTCAACAGTAAATTTAATATAATTATAATCAATATTTTTATATTTAGGAATCAGAAGGAAACGATCTTCGTTAATAGTAAATTTCCCATCTAAAATAGTTATTTTGCCTGCAATTCCATTTCTCGATAACGATATATATTTTCCATCATAATCATAAAAATCCACATAAGCTAAAGGCTCAAGATTGTTTGCAGACCAAACAGGATTTTTACCTTTATGCTGATTACAATATGTTTTAGTGCAGCTTCTCCCTCGTTTATATTCAAATAATTCATTCAAAGGAACTTCTTTGTAGTTATATCCATCCGTTGATATTTGAATATAGCTTTCTGTAAGTTGTTCTAAATATTCTTGTAATTTACTTTTTTTCTCATTTAAGCCTTTATATCTTTCTGCGATTTTCTTTTGTCCATCCATATCGTATGATCCGTCTTCTTTTATGGGAACTGGTACTTCTTCATTTTTAATATTTACCCATGTCACAGAAGGCACATTACCATTTTTAATTAAATTTTTAAAAATAGGCTGCAAAATATCTTCAAAATATTCCAGCAAAAGCTCATCTGATTTTGGGATCAAAATAGCTCTATGCCCTCCGACATTATATTTTCCACTTAAAATTCCTACAGTTCCTGCATTGACGCCATCTGTCGTATAAGTTAAATTAGGACTGTCGTATGCATACGTATCTATTTTAGCAAAATCTCCAATCGTTGTTCCTGTATATACTAAATATTCACCTTTATGAAGATTGCAATATTTTTTTGTTAATTCACTATTGCCACGTTTATTATCAAAGAGCTGTTGTAATGGAATATTTGCAATTCTTATATCAGACATTCCAACTCCTCCTTATAATCCTCCATCTCATCAACAATAGTTTCAATTAAAGTCTGCAGCTCTGAAATAGACAAAATATTTGTTTCTTCTTTAAAACCCAGACTAACTTTTTCTTCATCAGTCCAATATTTATCAATATCCCAGCTTTGATCAACGGATTTATAAAAATCATCAATGGGTATAAGCTTACATTTCTTGTCAATGTAAGGCTCTTCTTTTTCATCATAAGCAACCGCCTTGAATTTTTCCTTATTATCCGATGCTTGATATAACTTATATTGATTTACCGCCTCTTCCAAATTATTGTCATCTGTATCAAACCGATACATATCTAAAGTTTCTCCGATAGAATTGCACAGATAAGTAAATACAGGATATGTTTGTTTCTTAGTATTTCCCATATCGTCACTTATCTTTTTCTTGATAGCCAAGATATATGTTTTCTTTGGTGTTCCAAAGAAGGTATTAATTGGAAGACTGATTATTCCCTCAATTGTACATTTATCTAATATAAATTCTCTCAGTTTCTTATTTGCCATATTAGAAAGAATACCATCAGGAATCACTACTAAAGCCGTTCCTCCTTCTTTAAGCGATTTAACAATCCATTCCATAAAAAGTGCTTCTAGTCCTAAGCCATTACACTGATAATATCCCGTTCTGTTTGCAATAGCCTTAATATCTCCCGAACCATTAACAACATAAGGAGGATTTGTCAGAATAATATCATATTTATTTTCTTCTAATTCTTCCAACGTTCCCAAGTTGCTTTTCTTTAGTATAAACGATTTATTAAATACTTCGGCAATTTTCTTTGTGTTAGCTGAACTAGGATTTTCTGTAATCAGTTTTGATAAATAAATCAGCATATTAGCCTTTGCTAAAATAATAGTTCTGTCAGAATTATCTTCCGAATACTTATCAAATCCATGTAGATTAACTGCAGCTTTCAATTGTCCATTTTCGAACTTATAAAAATTATCAATATCAGCAGAAATTGCCTCCAATAGGAATTTCCCAACACCACATGCAGGATCACAGATATCCATTCCTGCTTTTACCTCCACCATACGATTCATTTGTTCAACAACTTTTAATGGTGTGAAAAATTGTCCCATTTTCTTTTTATCTTTTTCGTTCTTCAAAAAGCATTCAAATAATTTAGATTTGAAGTCTTTATTAATGTTAATGAATTTTCCATGCTTCTTTTCATATTTTGCAAACTCATCTATGATAAGATGAAAAGTTTTTCCATCTCCATTTACAATATACTCGCCATTTTTATCTTTAATTGCATGAAATACATCACCATTAACAACCGTTGTTCCGTCGTCACCTTCTGGGAAAAGACTTTTAATTTTTTCTCTTGGCCCTGTTTCACCTAAATAAAAAGCAAGAATCTCTTCCTCAGAGTTTCCTTCATCTTTATACATATTAAGCAAAAATTCAAAAGAACAATTTCCAGTCAATACTCCTAAGTCACTAAGGTATTTAAAAATAAACAGCTCAACGAATGTATATAAGCAAGTTTCTGGTGAAGAATTTTTGGCAATCCATATTTTTTGGTGCACGGCTGTTGCAAGGTCTGTGGGATCAAGATAATTTATAAGCTGAATTTGATTATTTGTATCATCAATAGAAGTCTCAATCCTCTTTATTAACTTTTCAAGCATTTTTTTGTTTTCTGTTGGTTTAAATACAGTCCGTAATTCATGTCCATCCTCATTAAGAATAGGTTGCTTTGTCTTAGTATTGAACCAATAAGATTTTACAGTATCTGTAACGATATATATTGGAGCATTTAACTTATTTGCCACATCAATTTCTTGATCTACGGCAGCTTGAATTGCTTCATCGGTATCAATTTCTCCTATATCCTTGTTTTCAATATAAACAATCACATTTTTTCTATCATTAGTAATAATGGCATCAGGTTTTTTGCTTTGATATTTTCTTGTTTTGGATGAAATAATGCCATTTGTCTGCAACTGCTTGATTGTTGTTTCACCTAATGAATAATAATTTAAAGCACCAATCTTATCAGGATGGTTTATGTAGTCATTTTTATTTAGTTGCTCTGCCATACTTCTTTTCTCCTTTTATGTTTGTAATAGAATCAATCAAACAGTATGCTTTATCCGTAAGCTTATATCTGCCTCTCGAATTTTTATAAGAATTAACATATCCCGCTTTTTTTAGTTTTGTTATAATTCCATTTATTTTCATAAGGCTATAGTTTAATTCTTCTGCTATTTCAGATTGAGTAATAGCCGTAAAAACATGACTGTTAATCTCTTGTTCATGATTATATAAAACCATCAAGACAAGATAATTATCATTTAAAAATAAATCAACATCATCTATCTTCACAAAGCTATCACTCCCTTCTTAATTATTATTTTTTTAATAATTATTTTATTGTTTTTTATAAAAAAAATATATTATTTTTTTAATAATAGCAATCAGAAAAACGCTTATTTTTACAGCTTTTTCACAAAAATCACGCTCCCAAATCTTGATTCTGATTTTCCAGTGTAATACAATATTTATGTAACACTAAATATTTTTCAAGACAAAACACTGGCGTAAGCTTTTCGCCAGTCATTCCAAATCTACCAAGAGTAGATTCGTAAGTATAGGATTTAAGTTTTATACTGCGGATCTGCTCTTTTTTATTTCTAGGTATAGAAGTATTTTTCCATTCAAGACAATACAACGAAAGTGAGGTATTGTCTTAATGGCAAAAAATGAAAATCTTAAAAAAGCTAAAAAAGCAAAGAATGATGAATTTTACACACAATTAACAGATATAGAAAAAGAACTTCGCCACTACAAAAAACACTTTAAGGACAAAATTGTATTTTGTAATTGCGATGATCCTGAATATAGTAACTTTTGGAAGTATTTCTCTCTAAACTTTGAAGAATTAGGTCTAAAAAAATTAATTGCTACTCATTACGAAATAGATAAACCATCTTATAGGTTGGAAATGTGGAAAGATGAGGCTGGCGTTCATAGTGGCATTAAAACTTTAGAAGGAAACGGAGATTTTAGAAGCCCCGAAAGTATCGAACTTTTACAAGAAGCAGACATTGTAGTAACAAATCCTCCATTCTCTTTATTCAGAGAATATGTGTCTCAGCTTATGACATATGAGAAAAAATTTCTAATTATAGGTAATAAAAATGCTATTACATATAAAGAATTTTTCCCTTTGCTTAAGGAAGATAAAGTCTGGATTGGTTATAACTCTGTAAAAGAATTCAAACAGCCAGACGGAACAGTAAAAAAATTTGGTAATATCGGCTGGTATACAAATCTTGATATAGACAAGCGCCACGAGGACATAACACTTTATAGGAGATATTTACCAGACGATTATCCAAGATACGATAATTATGATGCCATCGAAGTAAGCAAAATAGCAGAAATTCCTTGTGATTATGATGGTGTGATGGGTGTACCAATCACATTTATGGATAAGTATAATCCTGACCAGTTTGAGATTATTGGGGGAACAAG
>ENA-OQKN01001504-OQKN01001504.1-human-gut-metagenome-genome-assembly--contig:-NODE-1504-length-10581-cov-2.500957_pt1 | contig 10581 bp, 7 predicted proteins | sample MGYA00242776_ERZ504794 | MGnify/ENA primary metagenome ERZ504794 (study PRJEB26092, sample SAMD00036434) | human gut metagenome | host: Homo sapiens | study: EMG produced TPA metagenomics assembly of... | reverse complement strand
GACGGGGAAAAGGTTTTTAGAACAAACAAAAAGACCGACGGACTTAAACGTACAGGCGAAGATACACGAAAAGATTATTATGAGCATATGTTTATGTACGGCGAACGCGGTATTCAAGGGGCGGCTTGGTTTAAGCTATACAAGACCGATATAATCAGAAAAAACGGTATTGAGTTTCCTAAGCTCAGAAAAAGCGAGGACGATGTTTTTGTTGCAAGGTATGTAAACTGTATAGACAGTTTTTATATGACAGGCGATGTGCTTTGCAGATACTATGTAAACTCATATAAAAGATTTTGGGATAAGTATCGCTTTGATATTTTTGATACGTCAAGACAGTCTACAATGTACGTTAAGGATATTGTTTTAAGTTGGAACAGAAATAACAAAGATGTTTTGCAGAGAATTTATGACGATTATTTTCATAAAACATTCGGAAGTTTCTGCTTTTTGTTTAATCCGAACTTGAAATTAAACCGCAAGGCAAGGTATGCGAGGTTAAAAGAAATAACGGATATTTTTATGGACGATATATCTTGTGACGGTATAGAAATAAACCATCCGATTTTTAAGTGTATGAAAAAGAAAAATTACAGAGCGATTTATGTAAGAATTGTGCTTCATATTTGGAAACATAAATTCGACTGAATTTGACACAAGCTATTGACTAAAGAATAAAACAGTGGTACTATTTTATAGTGCCACTTTATTGATGTATAAATTAAGGGGAGAGAATTTTGAATCAGAAAGAACGTCTTGAAATGATCAGAAGAAAGCGTTTGCGTGAACAACGCAGACGTAAATTTTTAATTCGCAGAGTGTTTGTATTTGCAGTTGCAATTATAATTGCAGCTCTTGTCATATTCGCAATTAAAGGGTGCGTGTCGTCCGTATCGCAAAGGGCTGAGCAGAAAAGACAGGAGGAGCTTGCGGCTATGTCAACGCAGACACCGACAACTGCACCGGCACAAAAATCAAATTCATCGGATATTGACCAAAATTATTATCAAAATTCGGCGTTCATCGGTAATTCATTCGTAGACGGAATGATGAATTACAGCCTTGTAGAAGGTGCGGATTATTTTGCGAGAATCGGTTTGAATGTCAATGACGCAATGACGAAATCCACGTCAACGGGTACAGTGCCTGTTATTGAAGAACTTAACAACGGCAAGCAGTACAATAAAATATTTATGATATTCGGTGAAAACGAACTGGGTTGGGCTAATTCGGATACATTTGTAGAGCAGTACGGTGCACTTATTGACAAAGCAAAGTCATATCAGAGTACGGCAAAAATATATTTGCTTGCGATAACCCCGGTAACCAAAGAGGTATCGGACAATAACGTGGATAATACAAATAACGAGCAGATAGTTAAATACAATGAATTGATAAAGAAACTTGCCGAGAGCAAAGGTGTTGTCTATGCGGACGTATACAGTGCCGTTGTAGGTGAGGACGGCAATTTGCCTGACGGAGTGGCGAGTGACGGTATTCATTTCGGAGAAGATTATTATAAAAAGTGCTTGGTTTATATACAAAATAATATACAATAATCAGAAGAGAGGATATATTGAGATTAAAAAATTAGTTTTTGGTTTGGCGGCAGTTATGATGTGCGTATCGCTTGCAGGCTGCGGAGGTAAGGCTGTTGATATAAATGAGCTTGCGTCGGCATTGTCGAGTGACGGTAAATTTGCGGAACAGCTTACGGAGGTTTCATCGGATATTGCTGAAAAGAGATATATGATTTCAGACGGCGAAGTTGAAGAATGTGTGTCATATACAGGTACACCGGCGGTTGTTGATGAAATTACAATATTTAAAACATCAGATACGGAATCTGTGAAAGAAAACACCGAACCACATATTGAAACACAAAAAACAACATACACAAGCTATGCACCGAATGAAGTGTCAAAGCTTGACGACTGCGTTGTTGAAACTGTCGGCGATTACGTTATCGTATGCGTAAGCGAGGACTCATCAAGCGTACAGAGCATAATTGACCAATATACAAAATAATTTGAAAGGGTGTAGGTAGTGTACTTTTCAAGTTTATTATTTTTGTTTGTGTTTCTGCCGATAGTTTTGGCGGTATACTATATTGTGCCGAGAAAATTCAGAAATGCATTTTTACTCTTGGCCAATCTTGTATTTTACGGTTGGGGAGAGCCTGTTTTTATTTTAATAATGATTGTTTCTGTCGTGTCGAATTATATATTCGGACTGCTGATAGAAAAATACCGTGATAACCAAAAACGTAAAAAAACGTTTTTGGTTTTGTCGCTTGTAATTAGTTTAGGACTTTTGGCGGTGTTTAAATATACGGGATTTGTGACTGATATATTGAGAGCAATTCCACCGTTTAGCTTTATGCCGAAAATCAATTTACCGTTGCCGATAGGAATTTCATTCTATACATTTCAGACGTTATCGTATACGATTGATGTTTACAGAGGGGACACTAAAGCACAAAAAAGCCTTGTGTCTTTCGGAACGTATGTTTCATTTTTCCCACAGCTAATAGCAGGACCGATTGTAAGATATACAGACATTGCGAAAATGCTTGATGAAAGACGTGAAAACATATCGCAGTTTGCCGACGGTATAAAGTTGTTTGCAGTTGGGTTGGCGAAGAAAGTTCTTATCGCAAATCAAATGGGTGTACTTTGGGATACAATCAGAGGAACATCGTCAAACGGCATAGTCGGTGCGTGGATTGGCATAATTTCATATGCGTTTCAGATATATTTTGACTTTTCGGGATATTCCGATATGGCTTGCGGACTGGGTAAAATGTTCGGTTTTGAATTTATGAAAAACTTTAATTATCCGTATGTTTCAAAGACGATAACTGAGTTTTGGCACAGATGGCATATTTCGCTTAGTTCATGGTTTCGCGACTATGTTTATATTCCACTCGGCGGCAACAGGTGCAAATTACCGCGTGTGATTTTTAATTTGTTTGCGGTTTGGGCATTGACAGGATTATGGCACGGTGCAAATTTTAATTTTATTGCGTGGGGAATTTATTATTTTGTTATCCTTGTGCTTGAAAAAAATTTGTACGGCAAATATCTTTAAAAATTGCCGACTTTGCGAAAACACATATACGTATTGTTTTTAATACTTCTCGGTTGGACAATTTTCTATTTTTAAGATTTCGGACAATTTGCGACGTATTTGACAAGTATGTTTACGTTGAAAAACGGTATTATCGGCGGTGATACGCTCAGTACAATACTTATGTATTTGCCGATTTTGATTGTGACGGCAATGGCGTCACTTCCGATATGGAAGAACACGTATTTGAAATTAAAGGATAAAAAGTATATGGGCGTGTTGGAAATTGCATTTTGTGCGGTTGTGATTGTGCTTTGTACGGCGTCACTGGTAAATCAAAGCTATAATCCGTTCCTGTATTTCCGTTTCTAAGGGGTGATATAATGGCTAAAAAAAGAGATATATTGCTTACAGTATTGTTTTGCGGATTTATAGGTGCAATGGCGGCGCTTACCGCGTTTTTGCCGAAACAAGAGGTTTCGGTGAACGAAAAACGAACACTTGCAAAATTCCCTGAATTCAGTGTACAAAAATTGTTTAACGGAAAATGGGAAAAGGATTTTGAAACATATATTTCAGACCACTTTCCCGCAAGAAATTTCTTTGCGTCAACCGATTCATATTATATGCTTTATTCGGGACGTAACGGCTCAAATGGGGTGTATAAAGGAAAAGACGGGTATATTATTAACACACCTGTAAAGTGTGATGAAGAGAAATTAAATGCAAATATAACGGCGATAAATAATTTCGTGAAAAATACGGGGATCGAAACAAAACTTATTGTTGTACCGTCAACGGGATATATAATGTCGGAAGAACTTCCGAAAGTTCATACCGAATATAATGACGGCGAAATAATCGACGATATAAAAAACAGGGAAGAGAACGTAGAATTTATTGATATACGCGATACTCTGACCGAAAACAAGGACAAGCAGATTTATTATAAAACCGACCACCACTGGACAAGTTACGGTGCGTATTTGGCATATAAAAAGTGGGCGGAAAGTGAAAATATTGAAGTTCGCAGTGATTATGATATTGAAAGTACAGACGACTTTTTCGGCACGACTTATTCAAAAAGTGCATAGTGGTACGAAAAATCTGACAGTATAGAAACGTGGGAATATCCGATTAATGTTACGGTGACAATTAATGACGGCTTTGAAGATGAGGTTTATGACAGTATGTTTTTTAAAGAACATCTCGAAGAACTTGATAAATACCCGGTGTTCCTTGACGGGAATCATAATTTTGAAAGGATTGTGAATAACGATAATGAGGACGGTAAGAAAGTACTTGTGATAAAAGACAGCTATGCACATTGTTTCGTGCCGTTTATGGCTGAAAATTGTTCGCAGATTGATATGGTTGATTTGAGATATTATCTTAATAATGTATCTGCATTGACGGAGCAGAACAGCTATGACGAGGTGCTTATACTTTACGGAATAAGCAATATGTGTGAAGCAAACGATTTGGCGATACTTCAATAATACAGAGCATTAAAAAAGCGGAGATTTTAAAAATCTCCGCTTTTTGTATGTTATTTAATATCCGAAAGTGAAATAACTTCAACAGTATCAGGTGTGTAGCGATGTTCCATAACATCAACAAGTGCTTTAACAGTGTCAAGACTTGTCATAATCGAAACGTCGCACTCAATAGCTGTACGTCTGATTTTAAATCCGTCTGAATGAATATCATTACCCTTCTTAGGAATGTCGATGATAAGGTCAATCATACCGCTTCTGATAACATCAAGGATATTCGGAACACCCTCTGAAATCTTCTTTGCAACCTGTACCGGAATATCGTTATCTTCAAGCAATTTTGCCGTGCCGGCAGTGGCAATAAACTTGCAGCCAAGTTCGTGGAATTTCTTTGCGATAGGCAAGAAGTTTTCTTTATCCATTTCACGAACCGTAACAAGAATTGTTGAACCTGCCTTTGGAATTGTTGTACCGGCGGCAGTAAATCCTTTGTACATAGCCTCATGGAAGTTTTGACCTACGCCTAAAACTTCACCTGTCGAACGCATTTCAGGACCAAGACTTACTTCAACCTGCGGTAATTTTTCGGTTGAGAATACAGGAACTTTTATAGCGACTGTATTTGTCTGCGGTGCAATACCTGTTGAATAACCCATTTCTTTAAGCGTTTTGCCAAGCATAATGTTTGTTGCAATATCCAGAACAGGTACGTTTGTAACCTTTGTGATATAAGTTACTGTACGGCTTGAACGTGGGTTTACTTCGATAATATAAAGTTCATCTCTGAATTCGATAAACTGAATATTAATCATACCGATAACCTTTAGTTCAAGTGCGATTCTGTATGTTACGTCAACGATTTTATCAATAATATGCTGAGGTACATTCTGTGGTGGATAAATTGAAATTGAGTCACCGCTGTGTACACCGGCTCTTTCAAGGTGTTCCATGATACCCGGAATAAGAACGTCTGTACCGTCACAAATAGCGTCAACTTCAAGTTCACGTCCGCCAAGATAGCGGTCGATACGAACAGGATTTTTTGTATCTTTAATAAATGCGTCTGTAAGGTATCTTACAAGGTCGATTTCGTTTCTTGTGATTTCCATACCTTGACCGCCAAGAACGTATGACGGACGTACAAGTAATGGATATTCAAGCTTATTAGCTTCTTCAATACCTTCCTTAACACTCCAAACAGCCTTACCTTTTGGACGCTTTATGTTAAGTTTTTCAAGCATTTCGTCAAACTTTTCTCTGTCCTCGGCCTCGTCAATGTACTTAGGCTGTGTACCAAGTACAGGAACGTGCATACTGTCAAGGAAGTTTGCAAGTTTGATAGCAGTCTGACCGCCGAATTGAAGAATAACACCGTCAGGCTTTTCAAGTTCGATAATGTTGTAAACATCTTCTTCTGTAAGCGGCTCGAAGTATAGTTTGTCTGATGTATCAAAGTCTGTACTTACTGTTTCAGGGTTGTTGTTTATAATAATTGTTTCGATACCTGCTTTTTCAAGAGAAAGAACAGAATGAACACTGCAATAGTCAAATTCGATACCTTGACCGATTCTGATAGGACCTGAACCGATAACGATAACTTTTTTCTTATCAGAAGGGAATGACTCTGTAGTTTCGTCATATGTTGAGTAATAATACGGAGAAACAGCCTCAAATTCACCCGCACAAGTATCAACCATTTTGTAAACAGGGATAATACCCAAAGATTTTCTAAGATTGTATACCTCGTCTGCGTCACAACCGATAAGTTCCGAAATGCCCTTATCACTAAAGCCCATTTTCTTATATTTCTTTAGAATATCATAATTCAAATCGGCTAATTTATATTTCTTTAATTCTTCTTCTGCGTCTACGATATTTTTAATTTTCTGCAAGAAGAATGGGTCCATACCTGTGATTTCGGCAAGCTTTTCCATATTGTAATTTCTGCGGATAAGCTCTGCAAGGTCGAAAAGTCTTTCGTCATCAGGAACGATAACGCGTTGCTTTAATTCAACTGTGGTACGTTTCTTTGAAGATTTTCTTTCAAGTGTGTATTGTTTTATTTCAAGTGAACGAATACCCTTTAGAAGTGATGATTCAAGAGTATTGCCGATAGCCATAATTTCACCTGTAGCCATCATCTTTGTACCAAGATTACGCTTTGCACCGAAGAATTTATCAAACGGCCATTTTGGAATTTTTGTTACAACGTAGTCGATAGCAGGTTCAAAGCAAGCGTATGTTTTACCTGTAACGGCATTCTTAATTTCGTCAAGGTTGTAACCAAGTGCAATCTTAGCGGCAATCTTAGCGATAGGGTAGCCTGTTGCCTTTGATGCAAGTGCGGATGAACGGCTCACACGAGGGTTAATTTCGATAACCGCATAGTTAAAGCTTTCCGGATCAAGCGCAAACTGTACGTTACAACCGCCTTTAATTTCGATTGAATTGATAATATCAATAGCCGCTTTACGCAACATTTGATATTCCTTATCAGCCAAAGTAAGTGCAGGAGCGACAACGATTGAGTCACCTGTGTGAACACCGACAGGGTCGATGTTTTCCATTGAACATACCGTGATACAGTTACCTGCACCGTCACGCATAACTTCAAATTCGATTTCTTTCCAACCCTTGATTGACTTTTCAAGAAGAACCTGACCTACTCTTGAAAGGTGCAAACCTTGTGAAAGGATTGTTTCAAGCTGTTCGGGATCTTCAGCAATACCGCCGCCTGTACCGCCAAGTGTGTAAGCGGGACGAACGATGACAGGGTAGCCGATTTTCTTTGCAAATGCAAGACCCGATTCAACATCTGTAACGATTTCAGACGGAGCAATCGGCTGATTTGTGCGTTCCATAAGACGCTTAAAGCTGTCACGGTCCTCACCCTCTTTGATAGACGGAATTGAAGTACCGATAACATTCATATTATACTTTTCAAAAACGCCCTTGTCGTAAAGCTCACAAGCAAGGTTAAGACCTGTCTGACCGCCCATACCGGCGATAATTGAGTCCGGACGTTCTTTTTGAATAATCTTTTCTACATATTCTGCGGTAAGCGGCTCAATATAAGTGTTTGTAGCCATACCTCTGTCAGTCATAATTGTAGCCGGGTTTGAGTTTACAAGTACAACGTCAATACCCTCGTCTTTAATTGCCTGACAAGCCTGTGTACCCGAATAGTCAAATTCGGCAGCCTGTCCGATTACGATAGGACCTGAGCCTATAACAAGAACTTTCTTTATACTTTTATCTAAAGGCATATTAGTTTACCCCCTTTAAAAATCTGTCAAATAACCAACCTGTATCAAGCGGTCCCGGTGATGCTTCAGGGTGGAACTGAACGCTTTGGATTGGTAGAGTTTTATGCCTGATACCCTCGCAAGTACCGTCATTTACGTTTACAAATGTTTCTTCAACAGTGTCCGGCAAATCTGCAACTATATAGTTGTGATTTTGGCTTGTAATGAAAACATTGCCTGTTGTAAGGTCTTTTACAGGGTGGTTTCCGCCGTGGTGACCGAACTTTAATTTCTTAGTTTCGCAGCCAAGTGCAAGACCTATAATTTGATGTCCCATACAGATACCGCAGATTGGATATTTACCTATTAATTGCTTAACAGTATCAACTGTACCCGGAGCGTCAAGCGGATCGCCGGGACCGTTTGAAAGGAATACAAGGTCCGGATTTGCTTCTTCGATAACCGAAGCGGGAATGTTAGCAGGGAATACTGTAATTTTACAGCCTCTCTTCAATAAATCGCGGATAATACCTTGTTTTGCACCCATATCTATGAAAGCAACGTGCGGTCTGCCTGTTTCATTTAATGTATATACCTGCTCGGCAGTTGTGTCCATAATAACGTGACTGTTGTCAAGAGAGTTCATAAGTACATTGACTTCTTCATCACTCGGCTCGCCCTGCATAATGACACCCTTCATTGTACCTGCTTCACGGATAACTCTTGTAAGTGCTCTTGTATCGATACCCTCAATACCTACAACACCCTGTTGACGAAGAAAATCATCAAGGTTCATTTCATTTCTGAAGTTAGACGGAAAATCACACTTTTCTCTTACTACAAATGCTTTAAGATTAGTGTGCTTTGCCTCCATATCCTCAAGATTAATTCCGTAGTTACCGATAAGAGGGAAAGTCATAGTGACAATCTGACCTGCAAAAGACGGATCAGTAAGAGTTTCCTGATAGCCTGTCATACCGGTTGTGAAAACTACTTCTCCGACGATGTTTTTCTCAGCGCCGAAAAGCGTTCCCGAAAAACGCATACCGTTTTCCAAAATAAGCTGTGCTTTCATAATTGTTCTCCTTCCATGTTAGTGAATTAGGCTATATAGCCCAAAAAAAAAGACAATGAATAAATAACATTGTCAATTGGTTTTTAAAAAAGAAAATAGAAATAAAGGGGAAACAGAATACCCTTTGTCTGCTTTTATTGAGTTGTAATTGCCTACGCAGTACATACTGTTTTATATCTCCTTTATGTCATTTTTATTATTGTACCACTCAATGAGTGGTTTGTCAACATATAGTACGGATTTTGTTGGTTGGTGTCAAGGTTTGTTTATATTTTCTAAATAAATAAGTGCAAAGTAACTTTTATTTTGTAATGTTAGTCAAAATTAAAAAAAGCTATTGACATTTTAAATCCATAGGCGTATAATGCAATTAAAGTTAAAGAGATTGAACACAAGGGCGTGTTCGTAAGATTGAAAAAAGGTCTTACGAATGCGCTTTTTTAGTTCAATTAGGAAAACTTAATATTATACATTATAATTAAGCACAAAGGCGTGTTTATCGAAAGTATCAGAAAACTTCGATAGACACGCTTTTTTTGTTTAAAAGAAAGGGGAGTTTAGTCATGGCAGAAATGACAAAAGTCGAAATTATCACCAGACAAAGCAAGCTTGAAGATTTAAAGGCAGCTTTGAATGAAATCGGAATCAACGGTATGACAGTTACCAATGTTCTTGGATATGGTGTACAGAAAGGTCAGAAACATCAGTACAGAGGTGTTGAGTATAACGTTGATTTACTTCCGAAAATTAAGATTGAAATGGTTGTATGTACAGTACCGGTTGAAGATGTTGTAAATACAGCGATTTCGGTTTTAAGAACAGGCGAAATCGGTGACGGTAAGATTTTCATTTCTCCGGTATCACGAGTTATTAAGGTAAGAACCGGTGAAGAAGACAGAGAGGCTTTATTATAGAAAGTTTCATTAAATAGGAGGATTGATTGATTATGAGTACAGAACTATTAACAACAGCAGTAGACTGTTTTTGGTTATTCTTTGGCGGTGTATTGGTGTTCTTTATGCAAACAGGTTTCACAATGGTTGAAGCAGGCTTTACAAGAAGTAAAAACACAGGTAACATTATTATGAAGAACATAGTTGACTTTATGTTCGGTTCAATTATTTATTGGTTTATCGGTTACGGACTTATGTACGGCGAAGGTAACGGATTTATCGGTATTCCGTTCGGAGATATGTTTATGAACGGTATGGCAGGTGCAGAGAATATGGATTATACGGCATTGTTCTTCCAAACAGTATTCTGTGCAACATCTGCAACAATCGTTTCGGGTGCAATGGCTGAAAGAACAAACTTCAAAGCATATTGTATCTACAGTGCGGCTATTTCATTGTTTATTTACCCAATCGCAGGTCACTGGGTATGGGGTGGCGGCTGGTTGTCAGAGTTAGGCTTCCATGACTTTGCAGGTAGTGCAATCGTACATATGCTTGGCGGTACATTATCATTTGTAGGTGCTGCAATTCTTGGTCCGAGAATCGGCAAGTACACAAAAGACGGAAAAGTAAACGTTATTCCGGGTCTCAACATTATTATCGGTGCACTTGGCGTACTTATCCTTTGGGTAGGTTGGTTCGGATTTAATCCTGCATCAACAGGCGGTCTTTCACACGGTGGCGTAACAGTAGCCGCTAAGGTATTTATCCCACCTAACCTTGCCGCTTGTTCCGCTGCAATC
>ENA-OQKN01001496-OQKN01001496.1-human-gut-metagenome-genome-assembly--contig:-NODE-1496-length-10632-cov-31.108234_pt1 | contig 10632 bp, 9 predicted proteins | sample MGYA00242776_ERZ504794 | MGnify/ENA primary metagenome ERZ504794 (study PRJEB26092, sample SAMD00036434) | human gut metagenome | host: Homo sapiens | study: EMG produced TPA metagenomics assembly of... | reverse complement strand
ATCGAAGCGTAAGCCCCGGCGTTGGTGGAAATGGTGAAAATGCGTTGGCGCAAATGGCGGGATTGCGTTGGCATGATTGGTTGTTGAGCGTTGGTCAAAATGGTTGTTTTTACAGTAGCGCTAACAGCGCCCCGTCTGCCGCTCGATGATGGCGGCCTTCACGTCGTCGACGCGCATGCCGGAAAGCGACGGGTCCTCGGAGCGCAGGCGCACGGCGTCGCCCCTGAGCGCCTCGGTCGCGGCGGCGCGCTCGGTCACGGTGAGCGCGCGAGTGAAGTAGTTCGCGGCGTGGAGCAGCGTCACCGCCCGCTCGTCGTCGATGCCCTCTATCACGCGGCAGGGCATCCTCTCGTAGGCGGGGTCGTCCTTCGCGAGCAGCGCGTAGGCTGCCTTGCGGCGGTGCCCGGAGACCATCTGCCACGAGCCGTCGCCGACCTTGCGCACGAGCGGCAGGTCGGTGAGGCCGTCCTCGCGTATGGACTCGGCGAGCTCGGCTATCCCCGCCGGGTCCATAGAGTACGCGGCGTTCGCCGGGTGGTCGGCGATGTCGGCCACCGCTATCTCGGACACCGGGTAGCGCCCGCGGGTGCGCGACGCGCCGTCGAGGAGCCCCGTGATGGTGAAGCCCGCGGCCACCTGGCTAGGCGAGCTCACGGGACACCTCGTCTGCGAGCGCCTCGTAGTCGCGCGCGGGGCGGCTCCCCGGCTCGAAGGCCGCCACCGGCTTCCACTGCCAGCTGCCCTCGCAGACCTTGCTGCTCGCGTGGATGACCGTCTCGAACTGCTCGTTCGGGAAGAACCCGTCGAGCACGGCCGCGCCCGTGGCCTCGGCGTTGGTCATGCGGCCGGGCACGCAGGTGCGCAGTATCCTCCAGCGGGGCGTGGGCATACGGAGCGCGTCCGCGATGGAGCGCGTCGCCTCCACGGTGAGCGCCGTGCCGCGCATCACGGTGGAGTCGAGCTTCACGGGGATGACGACCATGCCGCCCTCCGCTGCGGCGAGGTAGGCGTTGAAGGCGAGCCTGCGCATCACGGGGCTGCAGTCGATGAGGCAGACGTCGTAGGAGGCCGAGGCGTCATCGAGGGCGAACTTGAGGCGCTGTTCGCGCAGGAGCATCTCGTTCTGGTCGACGAGGTCGATGGTCGAGGCCACCACGTCGAGGCCCTCCCCGGCGGCGTAGGCGACCTCCTCCACGGGCGCGCCGCCGTAGAGCAGCTCGACCGAGGTGCGCCGCTCGGAGGCGGCCCGGTCGTAGAGGCCGAAGAAGTCGGTGGCCGACGCCTGCGGGTCGAGGTCGACGAGCAGGGTCCGAAGACCCCGGGCGGCGAAGATCGCCGCCAGGTTCACGGCGGTCGTCGTCTTGCCGACGCCGCCCTTGTAGTTGGAAATGGCTATCGTGCGCATGGGTCGCGTCCTCTCTAGCGTGGGGCGCGCCTCGCCGCATCCGGTCCGGCGCACCCCGAGTCTCGGAGCGTCTGGACAAAACCGTACGGATTTGTCCGACAAGCGGAGTGTACCACGAAAACGTACGAATATGTACGCTTTCGTGGTACAGGGGCCGGGTTTTGGGGGAAAGCCCGGCCCTGGGAGCCCGGGGCCGGGCGCGCCGCCTAGGAGAGCGGCTCCATCTCGCCGAAGCAGTTGACGTGGTGGCGCAGGAGCGCTCGGTTCTCCTTGACGACCATCATCGCCACCTCGTCGAAGCGAACCGGGGTGCCGGCGTAGTCGTCGCCGTTTCCGGCGAGCCACGTCGCCGCCAGCGCCTCGCGCAGCCCGCGCGCCCTGTGGGCCTCGGGGAAGCCGTCCGTCCCGATGCGGACCGTGGCGTCGACGAAGACCAGGGTCCCGTCCTCGTCCACCGCCACGAGGTCGATCCCGCCGATGCCCTCGGGGCCCTGCCAGGCCTCGTCGACGATCTCGTAGCCCTTGCGCTCGAGGAAGGCCTTGACCGCGCCCATCGCCTTTTCCTTCATGTCGTTCATGCCTTGCTCCTTAGACTCTGAGGCCCGCCCCTGTGGCGTGCCTTGCGCCGCGTGAGCCGCATGCAGCGCGGGCGCGCCGGCAAGGGAGGAAGCGAAGTCGGGCGTGGTTATAGAAGTCTCCTGACGTCAGTTTTTCGCGTTGTTCGCGCGCGCAGCGCATGGGGCGAAGAACCCGAAAAGGTGTCGCGGCCCTTGCTGGCCGCCCGCCGGCGTGCGACCCTGCGCGTCCAAGGAGCGCCGGGGCGGGTTTCAGGTCGGAGGGGCGGATGCGTGCGGCATGGAATCCGGCGTGGGCGCCGAGACCCTCCGGGCATGGGATGCGACCCGTCGGCGGTTGCTGGGCTCCCGCGGGGATTGGCGACGACGTCGCTGCGGGGACGGAGGCGGGTTCCCGAGTCGCGGCGCCGCGGCATGAATCGGGACGGACGGCTTTCCCGCGCCGCTTGCGGCCGATGTGCGCACGAGATCGCTGGCGGTGAGGCTTTTCGTTGCGCGGAACGGCTACTGTGCTGCGCGACACGTCCGTTGAGAGAAGGGGGCAAGCAGATGTTGGGCTACGAAGAGAAGGTGGAGCGCCTCGAACTGCTCGACGCGGTGGCGGATGCCGGGAGGCTGGCGAGGGGCTTGGACCAGCTGCTCGAGTCCCTGGCGCACGCCGACCAGCTGGACCCGCTCGACGTCGAGGGGATCCTGGCCCTGAGGTCGATAAGCGAGAGGTGCGCCGAGCGCATCGCCGACGCCGCGCGAATCTTGGAGGCTCAAAACGAGGTTCTCTACGCCGAGGAGCGGGCAAACGCCGAACCTCGCGAAAACGAGCAATGAGGACCCGAACGAAAGCGGCCATCCAAGCCCAGTCAGGGCGTCCTTCGCCGCCCACGCTCATATAAAGCCTGGGCATCGGCCGTCCTCGCATTCCCAGTGCCGCCGCGTGCCGCCGCGTTATAATGCTGCAAACGCATTTGTATTGCATTTCGAGCGATGGGAGCGCAGATGCCTGACAGCTACAAGGAGCTCATCAAGGGCAACCCCGACGAGACCGAGATCAGGAGCTTCCTGGTGGAAGGCGACCAGGTCTCCGTGACCCTGCGCATCCCCGACACCCTGCGCGATGCGGCGAAGGAGGAAGCGGCCCTGCGGGGCATGAGCTTCTCCGCCTTCGTGCGCACCTGCATGATCGAAGAGCTCGCGAAGAAGGGGGCGTGAGCATGATCCGAGTCAAGACCCTCACCGTCCAGCTCATAGACGCGCAGCCGGACCGCATCCGCATCTGCCGCATCGACGGCGAGTCGCTTGTGACCGTTGTCGTTCCAAGGGAGGACCTTACCGAGGCGAAGTCGCTGCCGAACATCCCGCAACGCGGCGTCTACTACCTGCTCGACGAGGACCATGGCAACGTGAGCCGCGTCTACGCTGGGCAGACGACCCAGGGCATCGCCCGGCTCGATGCGCACAAGGCAAAGAAGGAGTTCTGGAACAAGGCCGTCATGTTCCTCGACGACGACCAGAACATCAGCAGAGACGCGCTAGACGTCCTCGAGGCGAAGGCCATCGACTACGTGCGCACCCACGGCTCGTACGAGACCGACAACTCGGCGACGCCCAAGCCCTACGTCGACCCGTACAAGGAAGAGGCCGTCGAGCGCCTGCACGAGAGGATCCTCTTCAGGATGGCGGCTCTGGGGTACGACCTCGACAGGGTCGACCGGGGTCCCGCGGGTGCGCCGGCGGTCTTCCACACGAAGAAGAACGGCATACGCGGGGCGGGGCGCTACGACAAGGCCAGCGGGCACTTCACCGTGCTCGCCGGTTCGAAAGTGAACCTCTCGAGGCCCGTGCTGAAGAACGCAGGCGTCGCGGCCGTGCGCAGGGAGATCTTCGGCGATTCGGGCGGCATCGCAGAGCTCGCCGAGGACCTCGAGTTCCCGACGCCCAGCGCCGCGGCGGTGTTCGTGCTCGGCGGCAGCCAGAACGGCTGGACCGAATGGGTAAGCGACGACGGGGAAACGCTCAACCAAGTCTATAGAAGCGAGGAAAACTAGATGAACAAGCAGCAGCTGGCCTCCAAGATATGGGGGTCCGCCAACAAGATGCGATCCAAGATCGAGGCTAACGAGTACAAGGACTACATTCTGGGATTCATCTTCTACAAGTTCCTGTCCGAGACCGAGGTTGCCCGCCTGAAGGCGCGCGACTTCGCCGAGGAGGACCTGCCCAGCCTGGTGGAAGACGACGAGGAGACGGTCGAGTTCGTCAAGGGCGAGTGCGGCTACTTCATCGCCTATGACAACCTCTTCTCCACCTGGGTCGCTAAGGGCGGCGACTTCGAAATATCGAACGTGCGCGACGCCCTCTCTGCCTTTAGCCGCAACATCGACCCTGCCCGCAAGCGCGTCTTCGACGGCATCTTCGACACGCTGCAGACGGGCCTCTCCAAGCTGGGCACCGATGCGCGCAGCCAGTCCAAGGCAGCCCGCGACCTCATCTACCTCATCAAGGACATCCCGATGGATGGCCGCCAGGACTATGACGTGCTGGGCTTCATCTACGAGTACCTCATCAGCAACTTCGCCGCCAACGCCGGCAAGAAGGCCGGCGAGTTCTACACCCCGCACGAGGTTTCCATGCTCATGAGCGAGATCGTCTCGTGGCACCTGGCCGGACGCGAGAACATCACCATCTACGACCCCACGAGTGGATCTGGCTCGCTGCTCATCAACATCGGCAAGGCCGTGGCGCGCCGCAACGGCGACCCGGACTCCATCAAGTACTACGCTCAAGAGCTCAAGGAAAACACCTACAACCTCACGCGCATGAACCTGGTTATGCGCGGAATACTCCCCGACAACATCGTGGCGCGCAATGGCGATACGCTCGAAGACGATTGGCCCTGGTTCGATACGGTCGAGAACAAGGACGAGACCTACGATCCGCTGTTCGTCGATGCCGTGGTGTCTAATCCTCCGTACTCCCAGAACTGGGATCCCGAAGACAAGGAGCTCGATCCGCGTTTCTGGTTCGGCGTTGCCCCTAAATCCAAGGCCGATTACGCTTTCCTTTTGCATGATTTGTACCACTTGCGCCCCGACGGCATCATGTGCATCGTTCTGCCCCATGGTGTGCTGTTCCGCGGCGGCGAGGAAGGCGCTATTCGCAAGAACCTGGTGGAGAACCGCCATATTCAAGCAATCATCGGGCTTCCTGCCAACATCTTCTTCGGTACGGGCATCCCGACCATCGTCATGGTGCTTCGCAAGCAGCGCGAGAGCAGCGACGTGCTGGTCGTGGATGCGTCGAAGCACTTTGTGAAGGAAGGCAAGAACAACAAGCTGCGAGCAAGCGACATCAAGCGTATCGTCGACGCCGTGACAACGAACGCGACCGTCGACAAGTTCAGCCGCCTGGTTCCCATCGACGAGATCCGAGCCAACGACTATAACCTCAACATCCCGCGCTATGTGGACTCGTCCGAAGCTGCCGAGAGCTGGGACGTGTACGCCACCATGTTCGGCGGCGTGCCGAAGGCCGAGGTCGACGCGCTCGAGCGCTACTGGAAGGTATGGCCGAGCCTCAAAGGGCAGCTCTACCGCGACGCCGGCGGGTCGTGCCTTGCGCCCGCGACCGACGACGTTGCGCAAGCGACGAAGGGAAACGCCGACGTCCGCGCCTTCCTGGGCGGCTACCGTGATGCGATAAGCAATTTACCTGCCGCGCTGCGAAGCCGTTTGGTAGACGGCGCCGATGAAGTCGATACCGTGGCGGAGGAAGAGGCCATCGCAGAGCTTTTGAAAGACGCGCTGGCGGGCGTGGCCCTTATCGACGGCTACGACGCCTACCAGGCGCTCGACGACGCCTGGGCGGGAATCTCCGGCGACCTGGAGGTCATCCAGACCGAGGGGAAAGGCGCCGTGCGCAAGGTAGACCCGAACATGGTGGTCAAGAAGAAGAACGGCAAAGACGTCGAGGTGCAGGACGGCTGGGCTGGCCGCATCCTGCCGTTTGCGCTTGTGCAAGAACGCCTGCTTGCCGAAGACGTCAAGGAGATTGCTTCCCGCGATTCCCGCCTAGGCGAGATATCGCAGGAAATTGACGAGATTCTCGAGAGCTTCGACGAGGTGGACAAGGAATCTTCCGCTGCTGTCAGCGACGAAGGCTCGTTTGTGGCGGCAGAGCTCAAGAAGGCCGTGAAGGCTATCGGAAAGCACCCCGAAAACGATTTCGAGCAAGGTCTGGTTCGTGCGCAGGCGCTGCTCGATGAGGAGAAAGGCCTCAAGAAGGCGAACAAGGAAGCGAAAGCGGCTCTTGAGGAGACGACCAAGGAGGTCATCGAGGGCCTGACCGACGCCCAGCGCGACGATCTGCTGGCCGCCAAGTGGATAGAGCCGCTGCAGGCCGAGCTCCTGGCCCTTCCCGAAACCGTTGTGAGCGGCTTTATCGCGAAGGTAGCTGCGCTCAACGCCAAATACGCGACAACCTACTCGGACGTGTGCAACCAGATAGATGATGCAGAAAGCCAGCTGGCAGACATGCTGGGGCAGCTCACGGGCAACGAATACGACATGGCGGGCATCGCCGAGCTGCGCAAGCTGCTGGGCGGTGAGTAGCATGGCAGAGAAGCAGAATACCCCGGAAATCCGCTTCGAGGGGTTCACTGACCCTTGGGAACAGCGTAAGCTAGGTGAGCTGATGGACGTAACCTCAGTTCGTCGGGTACATCAAGAGGACTGGACAGATGAAGGCGTTCGTTTCTTGCGGGCGCGCGATCTTGTTGCTTTCGCTAGGAACGAGCCTATCGATGATCCTCTTTTTATTTCGGAAGAGATGTATCAGGAATACTCCGCTCAGTCAGGCAAGGTTTCCGTGGGAGACCTCCTGGTTACGGGAGTCGGAACAATAGGGGTTCCATGGCTTGTGACCAGCGAAAATCCAATCTACTTCAAAGACGGGAATATCATCTGGTTCAAGAATGCGGGCGAGATAGATGGAGAGTTCTTTTTCCATAGTTTCATTGCGGGCGCCATCCAAAGCTACATCAATGAGGCTGCCGGCATCGGAACCGTTGGCACTTACACTATCGACACGGGAAAGAAGACGCCAATCTGGTTGCCAGCAAAACAAGAACAACGCTGCGTAGCAGCATTAATGACCCGTCTCGACAGTCTCATCACCCTTCATCAGCGTAAGCACGACAAGCTGTGCACAGTGAAGAGATCGATGCTCGACAAGATGTTTCCGAAACCCGGCGAGACCGAGCCCGAAATCCGCTTCAAGGGTTTCACTGACCCTTGGGAACAGCGTAAGTTGGGCAACTGTGGGACAACCTATGGCGGTTTGACCGGCAAAACCAAAGAGGATTTCGGTCACGGCAACGCAAGGTTCATCCCGTATACCAATGTCTTCGATAACCCACTGACGGACACGAAGCGGCTCGAGGCAGTCGAAATTGATTCGAGCCAAAACCAAGTTGCGTATGGTGACGTGTTCTTTACTGTGTCATCTGAAACGCCGGATGAAGTCGGAATGTCCTCTGTTTGGCTCTCTGACCAGGAAGATGTTTACCTCAACAGCTTCTGTTTTGGTTACAGGCAAGATTCAACGTTTGACCCGCATTACCTTGCTTATATGCTCAGGTCAAGTTCGGTGCGTTCCAATCTCACTCTGCTGGCTCAGGGGATCTCTAGGTTCAACATCTCCAAAAACAAGGTGATGGAGTTGAGCGTTCCTGTTCCTTCTGCGGTAGAGCAGAAGCAGCTTGGCCAATACTTTACCAAGCTCGACTCCCTCATCACCCTTCATCAGCGTAAGTTGGATCTACTGAAGAATACTAAGAAATCGCTTTTGGATAAGATGTTCGTTTAGTTCTTTCAGTATAGATATCACTCTGGAATCCCGAAACCGTCGATTCGCATTAGCCGAATCGACGGTTTTTACAATTTGCTACCGAGCTACAAGACATTACAGCCTTCTTACCGCTGTCACCGATGAAGGGTGATGAGGGTGTCGATTTCACTCAACGCCGCGCCTATGGCAGTTTGCTCCGACAAACCAGGAAATCTTACTTGTGTATCTTGCAGTGCGGCCTTTGAAACGGAAACCACCTTGATCCCCTGCATTAAGGGAAGAAGCTGTCTGTGGTATGCATCGGAATTAAGGTAGTGCCCCAAGTAGCCCGTCCCAAAGGGGAACCGAGGTCGCGCCGGTATCGTATGCAACCCCGAGATAGTTGGCTCTTTGGGTAGTTTCCGCAGTTCAACACACTTGCCAGCCGCTTCGTCTTCCGCTGTGTCGGCGAAAATGACATCACCTTCGCGTAGTATCGACCCAGCAAATTTGGGAAGCACTGTATCGTCGGTAATGAACGGCAAATCGTTTCGTTCGCCATCGAGGCAATCACCGAACTTAATAAGAATATCTCCGTAATGAACATTGCGAGCAGTGCCATTCTCGCCATTCAAACCAGCGCGTGAAAGAGTGTTGTTCTTCAAGAACTCGAAGCAGTCTCCCAACTTACGCTGTTCCCAAGAAAGATACCCGCATAAACTACAGTGTTGGCACTTACACTGATGAAGGGTGATGAGGCTGTCGAGCTTGGCAAAGAATTGGCCAATTTCTTTTTGTTCTTTACCGTCTGGGATAGTGACTTCCGCGCTCAGTAAGTCCTTGTTGTAAAGTCGCTTAATCGTGCTGCCCTCTAAGCCCCATTCAATTTGCGAGTATAAAGGCTTGAGAAACGCATCATTCAATCTATGGTCATGCTCGAGCCAAACAATGTTTGAGTCTTGAAAATATGCCTTTTCACCTTGGTATTCAACAATCCGCCCAATACTTCCTGCAGCCGATATCAATAACGTACCCGGGGTTGGATACGGGTAGGTACGCTTGAAGTCTTCAAACAGCTCATTGGAAATGAAGGCATCTGGATCCGCGCCAAAAGTTCCAATCTTAAAGAACGGAACATCGCCCTGCTCCGAGGTTTGCTCTTTGTAGATGCGCTTGCACATGGCAACAGAACCAAATTCCCCCAACTTACGCTGTTCCCAAGCGGTTATCCAGATTGAACGACTCCATCTTGGGAACAGCGTAAGTTCTCTGATCTGAGCGACAGGGTTTCCATTCAGTCAAGCGATTCCGATTTGCCTCAAGTCGAATACGAGGACATCATTTCTGGCATGGGCGTGCTGAACAAAGATTTGCGCGACAAAGAAGATGGCAAAACGGGAATTAAGTTTTACGCCGGAGATGTTCTATACGGGAAGCTTCGTCCATATTTGATGAATTGGTTATACCCGCAGTTCAATGGTGTAGCTGTAGGTGATTTTTGGGTCCTTAGGGCTACAGAGTGTGACAGTTCATTTTTATATCGGCTGGTTCAAACGGGCAGCTTCCAAAGGCTCGCAAATGTGTCTTCGGGCTCTAAGATGCCTCGCGCAGATTGGAATTTGATTTCGCAATCGTTCTTCGCCGTGCCCGCCGATCACGCCGAGCAGAAAGCAATTGCGAAGAGCTTAGCCGAGCTTGACGACCTCATCACCCTTCATCAGCGTGAGCCACGGTTTGCTGATACAGGTTAAATTAGAGTCGAAAGAGCCCTCATGACGATGTCAATGTCCTTGTTCTCGAGCTCTTGAATGACGTGCAAATAGGTTTCTTGAGTGGTGGTCATGCTTGCATGCCCGAGCCTTCGGGATACGCTGGCGATGGAGACGCCGGCGAACAGCAAGAGTGATGCATGTGTATGACGCAGTCCGTGGACGGATATGGTGGGCACGCCAACATTTTTGCAGTGGCGCGCTAAAACGCTGTTAGCCGTCGAGTTGTAGACCTTTCCCTTCGCAAATATGGGCTCAGCCGGCGGAAGATCTTTGAGCAGCCCGGAAAGTTGCATGATGAGTTGCCAATCGAGTTGAACCTTCCGCACCGATGAGGCGTTTTTCGTGGGGACGAATCCGCCACCGTTCTTGTAATCCCAGGTCTTGTTCACCGAGAGCGTTTGATGGGCGAAGTCGAAGTCTTCGGGAGTAAGCCCAAGGGCCTCGGAGAAGCGCAGGCCCGTTTTAGCGACTATGAGAATGAGCCAATCCCAACTCGGCCCGCCTGATAAATCAAGGTCGCCGAGCATGGCATGAAGTTCAAACTGGTTGAGATACTTGATCTTTTTCGCACGCGGCTGTTTCCCTTTGATGATGGCCTTGCGCGTAGGGTCGCGGGGGATGAGCCCTTCGTCAACTGCGTCAAGGATCGCCCCCTTAAGCTGATGGTGGAAGTCCATGGTTGTCTGGCGCTCGTGGTGCTCTGCGTAGCCGTTGATGAGCTGCTGGTACGATGTCCGGTCGAGATCTTTTATCTTGAGGTCTGGAATCAGCTTGGCGAGCCAAGACTGCGTGAGCCGGTACTTTCCCATGGTGACCTCACGGATGGCCCCTTCTTTGTAGACGCTAATCCATTGCGAGTAGTAATCACAAAAAAGAGATTCTTCGTTAATACTGATTGGCATTTTTACCCTCTTTCATCATGTGAGGTGGCTCACGCTGATGAAGGGTGATGAGGGAATCCATTGTTTCGAGCTGCTTCGCTATCGCCCTTTGTTCCGGGATTTTTGGGCACCAAATAGGCATCTCGAAAAACGTTGCATCGGAGATTGAAAATCTGTCA
>ENA-OQKN01001492-OQKN01001492.1-human-gut-metagenome-genome-assembly--contig:-NODE-1492-length-10657-cov-3.003799_pt1 | contig 10657 bp, 9 predicted proteins | sample MGYA00242776_ERZ504794 | MGnify/ENA primary metagenome ERZ504794 (study PRJEB26092, sample SAMD00036434) | human gut metagenome | host: Homo sapiens | study: EMG produced TPA metagenomics assembly of... | reverse complement strand
TATAAAAGGGATAAGCTTGTAATAATTACAACAAATTATAGAGAAGTAGCACTGCGATTATTTGGTCCGATATCAAGAAATGCAATGGATTTGGAAATGTTAGACGATAGAATAAATGGCTTTTCATATTCCGTTGGCCCTGCTTCCCTTGATTATTGTATGTTTTTATTAGATTCTATAGCTGAAAGCGTTAGAATTAATGGTCGAAGAACGTATATAGATTTGCGACATCGATGCAGAATGATATTTAGGCATAACTTCAATAAAGCAGACATCGAACATCCATTGGAATTACTGCCAGAGATTTTAAAAGCAATTACGCTAAAAATTAGTTCAGCAAGCCCTATTTCTGAAAAGAGATTAATTGATTGTGCTATTTCTTTTGAATTTTTAATCATGTATAAAAAAAGCATTCCAATTTCTGAATATACAGATATTCAGGATATGTATTCTATTGGCAATTCTGTGTTGCATTATACTCGAGAAGAAGTTGATTCGCCGCCACAGCGAATATACAATGCAGAGGTTCTTGATTATTATACGATGGCAATGGAATCTAGAGATCCTTTTACTATGTATATTTCTTTTTATCATATAATTGAGCATTATTTTGATGCTGTTTTTAGGAAAAAACTGACAGAAGAAATCAAAGATAGAATGACGAGACCTGATTTTTCATATAAAAGTGAAGAGAAGATTTATGAGCTAGCAAAATATATTAAAAAGCATATGAGTAGTGACGATGAATCAGGTAAAGGGAATGAATCTGAATCTTTAAAATATGTTTTAATGGAATATGTGCCAATTGATGATTTAAAAAAACGTATTAGTCAGATTGACTTAAAAGCTATTGATTATTACCAGAATAATTTGGTACCATTTACAACTTCTAAAAAAACGAAAATTTCTTGGTCGGATACACAAGGAGTGTATACAAATTTGGCAACCCGAATTTATGAGACAAGGAATTCATTGGTCCATAGTAAAAGTGAACAAATAGCTAATCAGTATAGGCCATATAAAAATAAAAAACAACTTAGCGCAGAGATTGCGCTCATAAAGGCGGTTGCAGAAATAATACTTATTAATTCCAGCGAAATATTATAATATAGATACACAAAGAAAGAGAGGCCTATATGATTGAATTGATACCTGGCGTAACAAAAGAAGATTATTCTGACTATGTTCTTTACTTCATAGAGTCTCTCACGGAAGAATTGAAGCAGGAGATACGCAATCGGTTAGTCGCAGTTTGTCATGGCGTAGATCAAGCTCGATCAGGAAGAAAGATTTATTCTTACAAGGCTACGGTAAAAGAGTTTATTAAGAGATATAAAACAAGTAAGAATGTATCAGAAGAGCGTAAAAAAGGAATGATTGGTGAACTCCTTGTTCATGTTATTTTAGAAATGGAAGGTAGATTCACTACAGCTTCTCCATTTTTTAATATGGAAGAACGTAGTTTCAAAAAAGGCTACGATGTTGCTCTATTCGAAAATAAAACAAATTCTTTATGGATTACTGAAGTTAAATCAGGTGAAATTCAAAAAGGGCAAAAAAATGCTTCTGCCGCAGCAATTGGATTGATTAATACTGCAAAAAATGATTTGAAGTCACGTCTGAATGCTTCTAATACTAGTCTATGGCTTAATGCACTGAATGCTGCTAAAGTCTCTATGAGTGATAGTAATCATCAAAAAGATGCCGTAATGAAGCTTTTGGAACAATGTGCTGATGATTCTTTAGAAGGAAATAATTCTAGTGACACATTTAATGTTGTATTGTCAGCCACATTGTTTCATCCCATGTCAGAACGCATAAAGGCAACAAAAGTGGGACAGAAATATATCCGAGTTGTTAACGAAAATTTATTTAAGAAAGTATACATATTGATAATTCAAAAGGAAACTTTTGAAGCAGTATACAATTTTCTGGAAAGAGAGACTGTAGATGAAAAATGACTTAACTCTTGCTAAACTTAGAAATACGAATTTTGCTTCGCTATATAATCGTTTTATGCTTGGCAAACAACTACAGCCTAAAGAATATAAATGTTTGTTGGCTATTGCAATTTGCTTTATAAATGCAGAGGAGGTTAATGTCCAACAACTTGGATACAGAATTGTTGTTGAATACTGCAATCAGACAGGCGATTATATTCCTTTATATGAAATTTCTATAAATAAGGGGCTTTATCCTGTCAGCAAATTTATTGAACAACACTACATTTCAGATGAACAAAGAAATTTTTTTACAGAATGGAATGATGCATTTCTTGAGCAATATGCGACAGGAAGAATTTACCAAAGCGAACAGCAACATATGTTGGTTAAATTTTTTGATGACACGAAGACTGACACGGTGTCTATTATTGCGCCCACATCTTATGGGAAATCTGAGTTGATTTTATCTGCGGTCAAAGAATATGCTGGAAAGAAGATTTGTATATTGACATCGACAAAAGCACTTTTGATTCAGACAAAAAAGAGAATCCAGAGTGTGAGTAAAGGACTTTTTCCTAAGATTGTTGTTCATCCTGAAATGTATAATCCACATGATAAATCTTGTCTGGCGGTACTGACACAAGAACGGCTACTTAGAATTTTTAAAAAAGATCATAATTTGGCTTTTGACTGTATTATCGTTGATGAAGCTCATGAATTGTTGGAGGATAATACTCGCAGTCATACACTGGCAAATGTTATTATTGTTGCCCAAAATCGAAATCCTAATGTTGCATTTAAGTTTTTAACACCTTTTCTTGCTGATGGGGGGAATTTAAAAACAAGATATACAACATATGATATTGAAGGATTTAAGGTTAGTGAATATATAAAATCTGAAAAATATTTTCTATATGATATGAGAAACCATAAAGGTTTGCAACTTTATGACCAGTTTTTAAACAAATATTTGCCTATATCTATGAGCAAAAAATTTATTTTTGAAGAAGATTTTATCAAGGAATATTGTGCTAATAAAAACATTATTTATTTGAATAGACCCATTGATATAGAAAAATTTGCGTTGGCACTGAAAGATGTTTTGCCAGATATTGAATCAGAATTAGTTTCTACGGCGTGCGAAAATATTTCTGAATATCTACAGCCACAATATAATTTGTTGGCTTGTTTACGTAAGGGTATTATTTACCATCACGGAAGTGTTCCTGATGCAATTAGAATTTACATAGAAGACTTATATAAAAAAGATCCTGCTATTAAATACGTGATTACAAGTTCAACATTACTGTCTGGTGTTAATTTACCGGCTGAAAGAATGTTTATTCTTGATAATAGACGTGGAAGAACAAATTTGAGCCATGACGCATTTAAAAATTTGGTAGGGAGAGTATGTAGATTTAGTGAGATTTTTGATAGAAGAAATGGGAAATTACAGAGATTGGAACCACAGATCTATATTGTGTTTGGCCAATACTTTGCTCAAAATGCCAACTGTGAAAATTTTTTGAGAAAAGTAGCTAAAGTAGAGTCGAAACATCAAGATGTTGTTGAAAATATTTTGTTGAGCCAGACAAAAATTGATTCTTCTAACGAAGAAGATCTCCGACAGGCTTCGGAGTTCATTGAAAATTATGAGAATGGGATAATAGAGGAGTATAAGGAAAGATACACGCAAACAGATATTGGAAAGGCGTGTATCATGAACGGAATCAGCGAAAATGATGTATTTTCATATGAAACTAATATGCAAAACAAAGTAGACTCCTATCAAACAACAAATGTTAAAATAAACACTACAGATCAATTATTAGATGTAATCTATCATTTGTTTATTAAGTATATTCCAGATAGCAGAAGTTATAACTTAAAACGCTTAGAGAATGAAGAAGCACGAAAATTTTATGCAATGATGTTAGATTGGAGAGCGGATAATAAATCTTATGCAGAGATGATAGGCCTTTTTATTAGACACTGGAGGCGGCTTTATCAACAAAATAAAGAAATTGCTATCTATGTAGGCAAATGGGGAGATATAAAACTTTTTGGAAACAATACTCCACGCTATACAAAGCTCAAAGGAAAAAATCGAACCCAGGTAGTGAATTTGGCAATAGTACGTATTAAAGAAGAGCAAGATTTTATTGATAATATTTTGATCAAGTATGTCGAGGTTTTGCATGATCTGGAATTACTTGAGGATAGGTTCTATATGCAAATAAAATATGGAACAGATGATGAAACTGCTATTTGTTTATTGAAAAATGGATTATCGTTAAGTTCAGCGATGATGTTGCTTAAAAATTACCGTAATTATCTTCATATTAATATTTCAGAGAGTACAGTAAAGTTTGATGAAACTTTAATTGAAAATATGGAACAAGCAAATGAAAATCAGATTATGATTTATGAAGTCAAAAGTTGTATGTAACTGATTTTTTTAATTTTTGAAAAATTAAATGTGATAAATTCAATCCATATCAAGATAATAAGCATTAAGATGTGTAGCTTGATAGGTAAAAGAACTAAACTTTACTATGAAAAGCTACTGGAGCATAATTTTCCAGTAGCTTTTATTCTTTTTCAAATTTAATAATATCATTCGGTTCGCAATTCAAAATTTCACAAAGTCTTTCCAGTGTAAACATGGTAATAGACTTATTATGTTTTAAATTATTGATCGTCCGGGGATTGATCCCATACTTATGAATCAGTGTATAGGTGGAGATATCCCGTTTGTTCATGGTCTCCCATAATGGAGAATAGCTTATCATTTCTGTTCACTTCCCAGTTTGTAATATAATCATTATCATGGGAAAAATAATGGTTTACTATACTGAAAAATGTATCTATAACATAGGCATATGAAAGGATGAGTATTCCGTGACTTCGGAGCCACTCAATCCGTTGCATAGAGCCACCCATTCCGAATGTCGGAGCCACCCATATGAGAAGGTGAATCCGCTGTTGAGAGCCACCTCTTAAAGCAATACAATGATCCCAACGGATGAATCCGTAATACTTTGAGAGGAGGACGATTCAATGTCCAAAGAGAAACCTATTTTACAAATGCTTCGGGATGGATACAGCCAGCGACACATTGCCAGTTTTCTGCATGTATCCAGAAACACGGTGGCAAGGGTGGCTAAGGCTGCTTCCGAACGCCAGTTATCGAATGATGTGTTGGAGTCCATGGATGAAGTAGAAATCCGCCATACACTTTTTCCGGAAGAAGCATTGATCCCCACACTAGTTACGCCTGATTTCCCGTATATCCATAAGGAATTATTGAAAAACGGCGTAACACTGAAGCTTTTGTGGCAGGAATATGTGGACACCTGCCGTAATACCGGCAAGCCTCCCTATGGCTATTCCCAGTATTGTAAGTTATATCAGGATTATGTTACACAGCATAAACTTACCATGCATATCCAACATAAACCTGGTGATAAACTTATGGTTGACTGGGCCGGAACCGCGCTGCCCCTTTATGATAAGACCACAGGGAACAGCAGGAAGGTCTATCTTTTTGTAGCAACGCTGCCTTTCAGCATGTATTGTTATGCACAGGCCTGCGGCACCATGAAAGAGGAGGACTGGATCAATGCACATATCGCTATGTATGAATTCTTTGGCGGTGTCACCAGGATCCTGACTCCGGATAATCTAAAGGTGGGAATCCTGAGCAACAGGAAATATGAAGATCCTGTGGTCAACCGCTCTTACCAGGAACTGGCAGATCACTATCACACAGCATTGCTTCCGGCACGGGTGTTGGCGCCTCGCGACAAAGCAGCCGTAGAGGGAAGTGTTGGTAACCTGACTTCCCACATCATTGCCCGTCTGCGAAACCGGAAATTTTTTGATCTCCATACGATGAACACGGCAATCCGCAAGGAATTGGATCGGTTCAACGATACTCCTTTCCAGAAAAAAGATGGATCACGCCATTCTGTATTTCTGGAAGAAGAGGCTCCCTTTTTACAGCCACTTCCTAAATATCCGTACGAATTCGCTCAATGGAAATCAGCTACTGTTCAGTTAAACTATCATATCGCTATCGATTTCCAGAATTATTCAGTTCCTTACGAGTATGTTCGTAAAAAAGTAGATGTCAGATACACCAAAAACAGCATTGAGATTTACTATAAAGGAAACCGGATCTGCAGCCACAAACGTCTTTATGGACGCCGTGGACAGTATTCCACAGTTGTGGAACATATGCCTGTCAATCATCAGCTATACAGCGAATGGGATCAGAAAAGGTTCCTCAAATGGGCAGATGGGATCGGCGAGGCAACCCATCAGGTCATTCAGGGGATCTTTGATTCCTACCGGATTGAGGAGCAGGCCTATAAAAGCTGTCTGTCTCTTTTGAAACTGGCTGATAAATACAGTACAGAAAGACTGGAACATGCCTGCCGGGCAGGACTGGAGAGAATTCCAAGCCCGGGGTATAAAAACATTCGTCTCATCCTGGAATCCGGCAATGACAAAGTTTCTGACCCGTCAAACCGATCTGCCGTGACCAGCTATGACGAAAGCTATGCCCTGGTCCGGGGAGCATCTTACTACGGAGGTGGCAGCCATGAAAAATGATACATTGAAAAAGTTAAAGGCCATGAGACTTCCTGCCTTTGCAGAAGCTTATGAAAAACAGATCGCTCAGGAGAGCGACTATGAATCTATTTCCTTTCATGAACGTCTCATGCTGTTGGTGGATGCAGAATACGATTCCAGACATAACAATAATATCAAGAGATTGATTAAAAACGCAAAGTTTTCTGACGCATCGGCATTTCTTGGAAACATTGAATATCTGCCAGACCGGCATTTGAACCGGGATCTTCTGGAAAGCCTGGCGGATAATGACTACATCCGGCAGGGATTGAATGTCATCCTGATTGGAGCTACGGGTTCGGGCAAAAGCTTTATCGCTAATGCGCTGGGAGTGAATGCCTGCCAGTCAGGATACAAAACCAGATATCTCCGTCTTCCTGAATTGTTCAGTGAACTGGAAGCAGCAAGGATACAGGGGAAATATCATCAGGTAATGAAACAGCTGCAAAAACTCCCACTCGTGATACTCGATGAATTTCTTTTGATCCCTGCCTCCGATCAGGAACAAAGAGATCTTCTGGAACTAATGGAATATCGCTGTGGTCAGACGTCCACTATCTTCTGTTCACAGTTTATGCCTGAAGGGTGGCACGAAAGGCTGGGCGGCAGTGCTCTCGCCGATTCCATCCTTGACCGCATCATCCCTTCTGCTTACACTATGCGGATTGACGGAGATGTTTCCATGAGACAAAGGAAGAGAGTAATCAAGAGTTAGATCATCTTATCGGGAGCCATGAAGAAACTCATGGCTCCCTTCATCAGACGACTGGCTCTCGCTAACGGATCCGGTGGCTCTATTTCATGAGATTGGGTGGCTCTGCCACCGCAGAATATTCAAAGGAGAACTGGGATGAAAAAATATGATGAACTATCAGAAAAAGAAAAACATAATTTTGAAGAATTTCTTATCTTAACATTCGAGTTTTCCGATGATGAACTGGCGGCAATCGATAAACAAAAGCCAATGACTATGAAACTATTTTCTTCATGCCTGGCTAAATGTACAGAGTGGGGACTTTATAAACTTTTCGAAAGGTTGTTGGATGAGTATCCGGATTTAACGGATAAATATGTAAAAGCTATTGATGATGATATAAAAGATGTGATATTGCCAGAAAGAACTCCAGAGGAGGAAGAAGAAAGCTGGAATCGGTTGTGCGAAAGGATAAAAAAAGAATATGGTGATGATTTAATAAGCGAATAGCTGCCAGAAAATCTGGTGGCTATTTTTTATAACAGAAATCTATGAATTAAAAATTGGCATCCAGTCAAAAAAGGCAGGATGTTTTTTTATGCACTTTATCAAAAACTTTGTCTCAAAACACTGTATAATCCTCGGATTTCCTTTCTATAAGTGAGGGAAATATTTTTTGAAACAGAAAATTAAAAGATTTTTCGAATCTCCTTGTATTTCTGCCTCTGACAAATGGGTTAAGTGAGGGGATCTTTAAAGAATAAAAAAGATAAGAGTGGATCTGGTTGATAAGAATAAAATTTATTTCTTTTTGCCCCTGTATAATAGCCACTCCCGGTTACGTTAAGTGAGGGGGTAGATATTATAGAGCAAGATCCACCCGTGTTAAGCGGTTATGCCATTCCTGGTAATCCTTTAACTTACAGGTTGAGCTCTTGATGGGGATTTTTCCAGAGCAAGATCCACCCCGTAATACACTATCGTGTTTTCCTGTGTAGGGCTCTTGCTTGGGATTTCGATTCCCCATACCCTCGATGATCTGCCGATTTGGCAGATATTGGCGTCCACTGGAAAGTGGGACGCAGCACAAAAGGTAGATTCCGGCAGGACTGCCGGTTCTCCCCTTTGTGGTGTTACTGAAGTAACTGAAAGAAAGGAGATGAAGTCATGAGAAAAAGGAGAATGGAACAGGAACTGAACCATCCGCGTTTTGTCGGAGTCCGGCTTTCGGATATTGAGCTGGAACTTCTGGACAGGAAGGCGGAGATCCTGGGGGTGTCCAGATCCGAATGCCTGCGGAAACTTTTGGTGGAAAAGGAGATCGTGCATCGAGTAGAAGTGGTCGCCGATATGGAAGAACTGCGAAGTCTGGTGGGGGCATATGGAAAGATCGGTGTGAACCTGAATCAGATCGCACGGTACTTCAATACGGGCGGAGAACGCTCTCTGGCTATGGAGGATGAAATCCGTCACTGCATCGCGGAATTGTTCGCACTCAGGGAAGTGGTGTTGAAGATGGCAGGGGATTTTGAACGGGATTATCGGGGCGGTTAAAGTAGTCCAGATGAATTGTTCCAAAATGATACCGAAACACGACCAAACAGCGTTTTCTGCCGTCAGACAGGATAAACCCCAGGTAAATATATTTGAAGTCAAAAAAGCCTGCCGTAAAGGGCAAAAAATGCAAAAAATGATACCGAAACGCGACCATATTTCGCTGTCCTGTACCAAGTACTGGCAGGATGGCAGGAAGGAGGAATGTCTGTGCCGAGAATGAGCAAGAAAAGGAAACAGGAATTGGCCTTTTTTCTCAATGAAAGAGGGCGCATCGCCCACAATGACACCTGCAGGAAATGTGTCGGGGACTGCAAGCAGAGTTTCCGGACTGTGATTGTCTGTTGCCCCTGTTATGAATCCAAGCGAAGCCGCCGGCGGAAAATCAGACAGAAACAAAAGGATGGATGTGAAGAATAGAGACCAGATGGAATATTTGACAGAGCGGACCCTGATCAGAGATTTCATCCCTTACCCAAGGTTTCTGCTGGATATGAAACTGACTCAGACAGCCAGGATTCTGTATGCCCTGTTGCTGGATCGGTCTAAGATTTCAAGGAATAACGGATGGAAGAATGAAAAAGGGTATATTTACGTGATTTACCCAATCATGGATTTGGCACAAGTGTTGGAAAAGAGTCATATGACCATTAAGAAAGCTTTGAATGAACTGGAAAATGCCGGACTTTTAGAAAGACAAAAGCAGGGATTTTCAAAGCCCAATCTGCTGTATGTCAGAATTCCGGCAGAGGGAAAGAAAAGTGTCCCTGTGAAGGAAAGAAAACTATCCCCCATAGGGAAAGAAAAAGATACTTATGAGGGAAAGAAAACTGTCCCTGTGAGGGATAGAAAAGTATCCCCTAATAAAATGAGTAATAGTCAAATGATATATAGTCAAATAAATAAAGAGAGAGAAGCGCGCTATTCCTATGGCGAATATCACAATGTGTTTCTCTCCGAAACAGAATATGGAGAATTGAAACAGGAGATCCGGGAAATAGACAGGCTGATCGAGGAACTGTCCAGTTATATGCGTTCCAGTGGAAAGCAATATGCTGATCATGCTGTTACCTTGAGAAGATGGGCAGAACGGTCAGCCCCGGTAAAAAACATTCCGGATTATACCTGCAGTGAGGAGGAAAGTCTATGAACAAGATGGTAGAAGCAACAGTAAAGAACATGATGCAGCCGGGAGAAAGAAACGGGGAAGATTACATCGGAGAAGACGGGCTCCTGTATTGTGGACAATGCCATGAACCGAAGGAGGCTTATTTCAATCAGGAGAAAGTCGGAGTTTTGGGAATAAAAAAACATCCGCGTGAATGTGAGTGCCGGAGGCAAAAGAGAAAAGAGGAGGAACAGTACCGGGAACAGCAGCGTCATGAAGCTGTAGTCAGAGAATTGAAGGAACATTGTTTCTCGGATAGATCCATGAAGGGATGGACATTTAAGAATGATAAGGGGCTTTCCGGAAATACCGTGCTTGCAAAGTTGTATGTGAAAGACTGGGAAACGATGAAGGCGGAGAATACAGGCTATCTCTTCTGGGGAGCAGCGGGCACCGGTAAAAGTTTTCTGGCGGGCTGTATTGCCAATGCACTGTTGGAACAGGAGATAGCGGTCCGTATGAACAATTTCGCGGAAGTGCTGAATGATCTGTATGCTAATTTTTCAGAGAAGAACCCATACATAAAAAATCTGTACAGAGTTCCGCTGCTGATTTTGGAAGATTTTGGAATGGAGCGGGGGACAGAGTACGGACCGTAACCGACCTATGAGGTGATTGACGGCAGATATGGGGGTGGGCAGCCCACGACACGGCAGACCA
>ENA-OQKN01001487-OQKN01001487.1-human-gut-metagenome-genome-assembly--contig:-NODE-1487-length-10698-cov-2.705420_pt1 | contig 10698 bp, 8 predicted proteins | sample MGYA00242776_ERZ504794 | MGnify/ENA primary metagenome ERZ504794 (study PRJEB26092, sample SAMD00036434) | human gut metagenome | host: Homo sapiens | study: EMG produced TPA metagenomics assembly of... | reverse complement strand
CTATGAGTAGCAGGGATAAACAGACCCTTGCTACTCTTATTTATTATCCGAAAGAGAAGATGGACCGGATTAAGAAAACGGAGAAGAATATGGAGGACTGGTATAAGATTACGTTGTACCGCTTGCTTGAGGTGTGTAAAAGAACAGCACGTAAATATACCAGATCTAAAGTAAGAAAAGCCCTTCCTCCGGCTTTTGCTTATGTGATCGAGGAACTGATCACGGAGAAGGCAGAAGTACTGGACAAAGAAGCTTATTATGATTCTATCGTAAATACGATCATTGAGATCGGCCGTGCGGAGAATTTCATCATAGCCCTGGCAGAGCTGATCCAGCGTCTTGTTGTCGATCACCTTCATATTCTGGGAGATATTTTTGACCGTGGACCGGGACCTCATTTCATTATGGACCGTCTGATGGAGTACCATTCTCTGGACATTCAGTGGGGAAATCATGATGCAGTCTGGATGGGAGCAGCTGTTGGACAGCAGTCCTGCATCGCAACAGTCCTCAGAAACAGTCTCCGCTATGGAAATCAGGATATCCTGGAGGATGGATATGGGATCAACCTTCTGCCGCTTGCAACGTTTGCGATGGAAGTATACAAGGATGATCCGTGCAGTGTGTTTGAGATGAAGGGAACTTCTAATTATAATGCAGCCGAGAAAGACCTTGGACAGAAGATGCACAAGGCGATCGCTATCATCCAGTTCAAACTGGAAGGCCAGCTCATCCGCCGTCATAAGGAATTCCACATGGAAAACCGCTGTCTGCTCCATCGGATCGATCCGGAAAAATGCACGATCACACTTCCTGACGGTAAGGAATATCCACTGCTGGATACAAATTTCCCGACGATCGAATGGAAGAAGCCATATGAGCTGAGCGCAGGTGAGAAGGACGTGATGGAACGTCTGGAATCTGCATTCCGTAACTGTGAGAAGTTGCAGAAACATATGAGCCTTCTGCTTGACAAAGGCGGTCTCTACAAGACTTTCAACGGAAATCTTCTGTTCCACGGATGTATTCCTTTGAATGAGGATGGAAGTCTCAAGGAAGTCCAGATCTATGGCAAGACTTACAAGGGCAAAGAACTCTATGATGTACTGGAGGCTTATGTAAGGAGAGCGTTTTTTGCTGTGGACAACGAAGAGCAGCGTAAGGGCAGGGATATCCTCTGGTTTATCTGGGCGAGCCCGAACTCCCCGTTGTTCGGCAAAGACAAGATGACAACATTTGAAAGATATTTTATTGCAGACAAGGCAACGCACAAAGAAGTGAAAGGTGCATATTATCGTCTTCTGGAAAACGAAGAAGTGATAGACAGTCTTCTCAGAGAGTTTGGACTGGATCCTGCGAAGGGGCACATCATCAACGGACATGTGCCGGTACATCAGGGAGAAGGCGAGAGCCCGGTCAAATGCGGCGGCAAAGTTATTGTCATCGACGGTGGTTTTTGCAAAGCATACCACAAGGTTACCGGAATTGCAGGATACACACTGGTATACAATTCCTACGGACTGATCCTCTGTGCACATGAGTCATTTACTTCTGCGGAAGATGCGGTTTCAAAAGAAAGTGATATTGTTTCCAACCGGGTAGCGGTTCATTATACAACAAAGAGAAGACTGGTAGGAGATACAGATACCGGAATTGCTCTCAAGGAAAAGATTGGCGAGCTGATGCAGCTTCTGGACGCATACCGGCGAGGAATCATCAAAGAGAAAAAATAAGGAGAAAAACGACATGGGTGGAATTTTTGGAGTAGCTTCAAAAACCAGCTGCGTGCTGGATTTGTTTTTTGGAATTGATTATCATTCTCATCTGGGAACCAGAAGAGGCGGAATGGCAGTGTATGATCCGGAGAAAGGTTTTGACCGTGCGATACATAATATCGAAAACTCACCGTTCCGTACCAAATTTGACAAAGATGTTTCTGAACTGCAGGGGAATTTTGGAATCGGCTGTATCTCAGATAATGAACCACAGCCGCTCCTGGTCCGTTCTCATCTTGGGAATTTTGCGATCACAACAGTCGGCAAGATCAACAATATGGAAGAACTGATCGAGAAATGCTTCAAAGACGGATGTACACATTTCCTTGAAATGAGCGGGGGAAACGTAAATCCTACAGAAATGGTCGCATCTCTTATCAACACCAAGGATTCTATTGCAGAGGGGATCCGTTACGCACAGGAAGTGATCGACGGTTCGATGACGATGCTGCTTCTGACTCCGAAAGGACTGATCGCAGCCAGAGACCGCCTGGGACGTACACCGCTGATCATCGGACGCAAGGAGGATGCACGCTGTGTTTCTTTTGAGAGCCATGCATACATTAATCTTGGATACGAAGATGAGAAATCTCTGGGACCTGGCGAGATCGTTTTTGTGACTTCGGAAGGAATCGAAACGCTTCAGAAACCAGGAGAAAAGATGCGTATCTGTTCCTTCCTCTGGGTATACTATGGATATCCGACTTCGACCTACGAAGGTGTCAATGTAGAGGAAATGCGTTATAAATGTGGTGATATGCTCGCCGAGAGAGATGCAGGACAGGTGCATCCTGACATTGTAGCCGGTGTCCCGGATTCCGGAATCGCCCATGCGATCGGTTATGCGAACCGTTCCGGTGTACCTTTTGCCCGTCCGTTTATCAAATATACACCGACCTGGCCGCGTTCTTTCATGCCGACACAGCAGAGCCAGAGAAACCTGATCGCCAGAATGAAACTGATCCCGGTGCACAAACTGATTAAGGACAAGAGCCTTTTGATGATTGACGATTCTATTGTCCGCGGTACACAGCTTCGCGAGACAACAGAATTTCTTTACCGCAACGGTGCGAAGGAAGTACATATCCGTCCTGCCTGCCCGCCGCTGCTTTATGGATGTAAATATCTGAATTTCTCCCGTTCCAAATCCGAGATGGATCTGATCACCAGGAGAGTGATCGCGAAGAGAGAGGGAGAGAATGTAGATGACAAGATCCTTGCGGACTATGCAGATCCGGATTCCACGAACTACAAGGAGATGCTGGAGGAGATCCGTAAGGAACTTAATTTTACCACCCTGAAATATCATCGTCTGGACGATCTGACTGCATCCATAGATATTGAACCATGTAAGCTCTGCACATACTGCTGGAGCGGAAAAGAGTAACAAAGACAGAGGCTTCTGGTAAGGAACTGTCGGAAAATCGAGGTGACACAGATGAGAAAAAAACAAAGACTTAAGATACTGCTGAAGATCCTGATCTCACTTTTTATTATATTTGGTGCAGCTGCAATTCTGCTGGCAGGAATCAGAAAGACCAGGATCGAGGCAAGACAAAAGCAGGAGGCGATGGAGGCACTTAAGAATGTACCGACGGCAGCTCCGACTGTTTCTGTGACACCTTCTCCGAGTCCGACTCCGAGTCCGACAGCAACACCGACCCCGGTTCCGACGGTCGTGGCGGCTTTTGACCCGAATGATTTCTGGGATTACTGGTACAGTACGGATGGAACTGCAACGATCAATGTCTACGACATCAGTCTGGATAAGATTTCGTTCAGTTTTTATCAGACCGACCGCAATCAGAGCCAGTCTGTTACGGCAGATGTTACGGCAGAAGTAGCCGGAAATGCAGCAAGATTTTATTTTAACGACTCTGAGGGAAACAGGGCTGCCGGGAATATTATTTTTGATAAAGGACAGCTGTATGTAAGGATTGCGACAGGTGACCCGGTCAGCAGCGTTTATCCGAGCGTGAACTGCATCATGAGCAGAGATCAGGTATATCTTGAACCGGACCCGACAGCGACACCGATACCGGAGGAAGAACCGGACCCGACACAGACGGATACACAGACAGGAGAGTACTTTTTCCCGGACAGTGACAGTCGTTATCTGACAGATGAGGAAGTAGCTGTGTACAGTTCGGACCAGCTTGAACTGGCGAAGAATGAGATTTATGCCCGTCATGGCAGACAGTTTGTCACACAGTATATTTCAGATTATTTCAACAGTAAGTCCTGGTATCAGGGAACCATAGATCCGGATACTTTTGATGCACAGCAGGATTCGATCTTTAATGAATATGAGATGGCAAATATTTCCAAGATCGCAGAGTGGGAAGAACGAAAATCCGGTGAGGGGAATTAAATGACGAGCGTGCTGCTGGCTCCGTTTCATAAGTAATGAAAGAAAAAGCACCCGTTTGACATACAGAAAAGATGTGTATGTCAGGCGGGTGTTTTTGACCGCAGATTCATTATTTGGCTGCTTTGAGTGGCTTGATCGGCTCTTTGTTATCTGTTCGTCCTACAAGATAATCAATGGTGGTATCGTAGTAATCTGCAAGACGGATCAGCATTTCAACCGGAATTCCACGGGAACCTGTCTCGTAGTGAGAGTAAGAACGCTGGCTGATATGAAGGACTTCGCCAAGCTGTTTCTGGGACAGGTCAGAATCAATTCGGAGATCCTGAATACGTTGATATTTCATGAGAACACCTCCTTAGTTTCTATAAGTATAAAGCAGACCGAAATGTGCTGGTGAATTTGGAGCAAAATGGACTCTGTAAGTTGTGCCGGATGCAATGCAGAGGTTGTATTGCCATCCACTACGCAGTCGAGAAGCTGAAGAACATTATAAAATTATACGCCCTTTAATTCTATTAACGCAGCAATAGATTTGGATTCTGAGAAAGCCTCTCCGATAGCTATTTTTTTCCGGAGAGACTTTTAACAAAACAATCGAAAATTATCCTGAAATTTTGTGCAATATGTAAAACCACTTGAAAATGATAAAAAAATTCAAAAATATGTTGTTAAAAGATTGTCATTGTGGTATTTTAAATGAAGCGGAGAAAACAATATTTTATGCGGAAACAAAGAGGGAAAAGTCCTTTGTTGAAAAAGTTTGTGAAAAAACACAATGTGACATGACTTAACCCAGGAAAATAGAGTGGGATTACGTCCGTGTTCCTGGGTTAGGCCATGTCGCAAGGCAGAAAATAGAGTTTAAACCGCTTTTTTTCTAAATGCGATTGTTAAAAAATAAACAAAAAACAAAGAGCATCACACAGGGAAAACTACTAAATCCCACGGAAAAAACAAACAAATTCCAGGGGAAAGACGGTATAATCCCACAAACCCCATGAAAGGAGTTTATTATGAGCAGCAAAATTACTATTATCGGAGCTGGAAGCGTTGGATCTACAATTGCCTATACACTGGCACATGATGAGATTGCTTCTGAGATTGTTCTGATTGACATCAACAAAGAAAAGGTGGAAGGAGAGGTTATGGACATTGAGCAGGGAACCTGCTTCAGAAGTCCCGTATCCCTGACCGCAGGAGATTATGCAGATGCAAAAGATTCCGACATTGTAATCATCACATCCGGAATTGCCCGTAAACCTGGGCAGACCCGAATTGAACTTACTCAGACAAATGTTAATATTCTGAAGAGCATTACTCCTCAGATTGTAAAAGAAGCTCCAAATGCAAAGTATATCATCGTAAGTAATCCGGTAGATATTATGACTTATGTATTTACCAAGATTTCCGGTCTTTCGGAGAATCAGATCATGGGATCCGGAACCATCCTTGACACAGCCAGACTTCGCTATGGACTTTCCGAGCACTTTAAAGTTGCACAGAGAAATATCCATGCTTATGTATTTGGTGAGCATGGTGACACTTCCTTTATTCCATGGACAAGTGCTTACATTTCCGGTTTGAGCGCAGATGAATATTACGAAGAAATGAAAGCGTATGGCAAGGAAATAGAACCATTAGACAAAGAAGCTATGCTGGAATATGTACAGAAATCCGGCGGACAGGTTATTGCAAAGAAAGGTGCGACCTTCTATGCAGTATCTGCAACTGTTTGTCAGCTGGTTGGTCTGATTCTGGCTGCCTCTGATTCTCTTGCAACTGTATCCTCTATGCTTCATGGAGAGTATGGAATCGAAGATGTATGCCTTAGCACCCTTACTCTTGTAGGACCAAATGGAATTCAGGGAAAAGTCCAGATGCGTATGAACAATGAGGAAGTAGCACTTCTTAAGAAGAGTGCAGAAGCATTAAAAGAAGTAATCGCACAGATCGAGCTTTAATAATACCAGCAAAGATACCCCGGCTTCTTTTTTAAAAACGATAAGTCGGGTTCCACTTTGCCTGAGCAAGAAAGGAAAAGAAGCATGAAGTACAGTTATTATCCAGGATGTACCCTGAAGAATAAAGCAAAAGATCTGGATGAATATGCCAGAGCTTCTGCAAAAGCACTGGGCTTCGAAATGGAAGAGATCAAAGACTGGCAGTGCTGCGGCGGAGTATATCCCCTTGGCAGCGACGAGATTGCCACCAAGCTTTCTTCCGTCCGTGCTTTAAATGATGCAAAAGAAAAAGGACAGGATCTGATCACAGTCTGTTCAGCTTGTCATCATGTGCTTAAACGTGTGAACGATGACATGAAAAATGTGGAAGATATTTGCACAAGAGCAAACAATTATCTGAAACTGGATGCCCCGTATGAAGGAGAGACAAATGTCCTTCATTATCTGGAGGTTCTTCGTGATGAAGTAGGATTTGATGAAATCAAGAAGAAAGTTGTCAATCCGTTAAAGGGTAAAAAAATCGGTGCTTATTATGGATGCCTTCTTTTAAGACCGGGAAAGATCATGGCATTTGATAATCCGGAAAACCCGACTATCATGGAAGAGTTCATCCGTGCTCTTGGAGCAGAACCGGTTATTTATCCATACCGCAATGAGTGCTGCGGCGGTTATATTTCCCTGAAGGAAAAAGATATGGCACAGAACATGTGTGAAAAGATCATGGACAGTGCAAAAGGGTTCGAAGCAGACATGCTGATCACAGCCTGTCCTCTTTGTATGTATAATCTTAGAAAGAACGGAAATGGTGCTCTTCCTGTTTACTATTTTACAGAACTTCTTGCAGAAGCTCTTGGAGTAAAAGAGGAGGTGGCGAAGTAATGGTTTATACATATGGAAATGCCCAGAATGCAGCTGAAAGAATCAAAGAGATTTCAGGAGTAAATCCCCTGAAATGTATGAAATGCGGTAAATGCTCCGCAACCTGTCCTGCATTTAATGAAATGGATATCAAACCTCACCAGTTTGTAACTTATGTACAGAATGGCGATATAGACGCACTTGCACAGTCCAAATCCTTATGGAAATGTCTTTCCTGTTTTGCCTGTGTAGAGCGCTGCCCAAGAGATGTAAAACCAGGAAAACTGATTGATGCTGCCAGACAGCTGGTTGTCCGTGAACGAGGCCAGAACTACCTGGAGGCAGACGAGATTCCGGAACTGATCGATGAGGAAACACCTCAGCAGCTCCTGGTAAGTGCATTCAGAAGATACAGGAGGTGAGAGAAAAGTGCAGAGAATAGGTGTATTTGTATGTCATTGTGGTACCAACATTGCAGCCACAGTTGATGTAAAAAAAGTAGTGGAAATGGCTGCAAAGGAGCCAGGTGTCGTTCATGCTGAAGACTATCAGTATATGTGTTCTGAAGCTGGACAGGCAAAAATTATCAATGCCATCCATGAAAAAAATCTGACAGGAATCGTTGTATGTTCCTGTTCCCCGCGTATGCATGAAGCTACCTTCCGCAAGGCAGCAGCAAAGGCGGGATTAAACCCATATATGGTAGAGATTGCTAATATTCGTGAGCATTGTTCCTGGATCCACAAGGATATGGAGGAAGCTACCTTAAAGGCAGTGATCCTTGCAAGAGCAGCAATCGCAAAAGTAAATTTAGATGCTCCTCTTCAGCCGGGAGAGAGTCTTGTAACAAAACGTGCACTTGTAATCGGCGGTGGTATCGCAGGAATCCAGTCTGCACTTGATATTGCAGAAGCCGGCTATGAGGTTGATATTGTTGAGAAACTTCCAAGTATTGGCGGAAGAATGTCACAGCTTGATAAGACATTCCCAACACTTGACTGTTCTGCATGTATTCTTACTCCCAAAATGGTAGAGGCTGCAGCACATGAGAGAATCAATATTTATACATATAGTGAAGTTGAAAAGGTAAGCGGATTTGTGGGTGACTTTACAGTTGATATCCGTAAGAAAGCAAGAAGTGTGGATATGAGTAAATGTACTGGCTGCGGTGTTTGCTCTGAGAAATGTCCATCTAAGAAAAATGCAAATGAATTTAACCGCGGACTGAATAACAGAAGCGCTATTTATATTCCGTTTGCCCAGGCAATTCCAAATGTTCCGGTTATTGACCGCGAGAATTGTATTAAATTCAAAACCGGAAAATGCGGTGCCTGTTCCAAGGTTTGTGCAGCAGGTGCAATCGACTATGAGCAGAAGGATGAGATTGTTACACAGAAATACGGCGCAATTGTAGTTGCAACCGGTTTCGATGTAATCCCTCTTGATAAATATGATGAGTATGCATACAGCCAGAGTAAGGATGTTATCACATCCCTTGAGCTTGAGCGTATCATGAATGCGGCAGGACCTACAAAGGGTCATCTTGAGAGACTTTCTGATGGAAAAGCCCCTAAGAATATTGTATTCGTACAGTGTGTCGGAAGTCGTTGCTCTGATGAGAGGGGAAAGAGCTACTGCTCCAAGATCTGTTGTATGTATACTGCAAAGCATGCAATGCTGATCCGTGATAAATATCCGGATACAAATGTAACCGTATTCTATATTGATGTCCGTACTCCGGGTAAGAACTTCGATGAGTTTTATAGAAGAGCTGTTGAAGATTACGGTGTTAATTATGTAAAAGGTCAGGTTGGAAAGGTTATTCCGCAGCCGGATGGAACTCTTATGGTTCAGGCTTCTGATCTCCTTGAAAACAAACAGATTCATATGGAAGCAGACATGGTAGTTCTTGCAGCGGCTATTGAGCCAAATAAGGCTGTGAGAAAAATTGCAACCATGCTTACCGCAAGCATTGATACCAACAATTTCCTTACAGAAGCACATGCAAAGCTTCGTCCGGTAGAGTCTCCTACAGCTGGTATTTTCCTTTCCGGTGTATGCCAGGGACCGAAGGATATTCCGGAAACAGTAGCACAGGCTGGTGCAGCAGCAGTAAAGGCAATCGGCCTTCTTGCAAAAGATAAGCTGACAACTAATCCATGTACTGCTCATTCTGACGAGCTTCTTTGCAACGGATGCTCTCAGTGTGCAAATGTGTGTCCATATGGTGCTATTTCCTATGAGGAAAAACAGGTAAATGACCACGGAATCCGTGAAACAAGAAGAATTGCAGTAGTAAACAATGCTCTTTGCCAGGGCTGCGGTGCATGTACCGTAACCTGTCCATCAGGAGCAATGGATCTGCAGGGATTCTCCAACAGACAGATTTTAGCGGAGGTAGATGCAATATGTCGATAGAAGAAAAAGAAGAATTCAGACCCAAGATCGTGGCATTCTGCTGTAACTGGTGCAGCTACGCAGGTGCAGACCTTGCAGGAAGCAGCCGTCTTTCCTACCCGGCTGATGTAAAGATTATTCGTGTGCCATGCTCTTGCCGTGTAAATCCAATGTTCATCCTCCGTGCCTTTGAAAAGGGTGCTGACGGAGTGATCATGTGTGGCTGTCATCCGGGAGACTGTCATTACACAACAGGAAATTATTATGCAAGAAGACGTATGACCCTTCTTTTCTCCATGTTGGATTTCATTGGTGTAGAAAACGGACGTACCCGTGTAGAGTGGGTATCTGCCGCTGAAGGTGTAAAATTCTCCCAGACCATGAATGAGTTTGTGGAAAAAATTTATTCTTTGGGTAAAAACGTCAGATTGGAGGATTTAAGATGCAGGAACTGATTACCCGTGCAAAAGAACTGCTGGCTGATGGAACCGTAGTGCGTGTTCTTGGCTGGAAAGCTGGAGACCTGTCTTACAATCCGGAAGCAGCATATTTTGAAACAGCAGAAAGCCTGGATGAATTTGTTTACAATGGCTTCTGCGGACAGAACTTAAGTAAAATGATGATCGAGGCTTCCAAATTAGAGGGAAAAACCCTGGTCTGTCTGAAGCCTTGTGATACCTATAGCTTTAACCAGCTGATCAAAGAACATCGCGTGGATCGTGAAAAGGCCTATATTATTGGTGTTGGATGCAAAGGAAAGCTGAATGTGGAGAAGCTTCGAGAAATGGGAATCAAGGGAATCAAAAGTATTTCCGGAGCAGAGCTTACAGATGCCTGTGAGGAGCTTCATATTTCCACAATCTATGGTGACAAGACTGTAGCCTACAAGGAGGCAATGCTGGAGCGCTGCCATGTATGCAAGGGAAAAGAGCATATGATCTATGATGAGATCATCGGCGAGTCCAAGGATACAAAGGATGCAGACCGTTTTGCAGAAGTTGAGAAAATTGAGAAAATGAGCCCGGAAGAGCGTTTTGCATTTTTCCAGAAGGAGCTCAGTAAATGTATCCGCTGCAACGCATGCCGCAATGCATGTCCGGCCTGTAGCTGCCGTAAATGTGTGTTCGACAGCACCAAGTTTGACAGTGCCCAGAAGGCAAACGTGGATTCCTTTGAAGAAAAAATGTTCCACATTATCCGTGCATTCCACGTTGCAGGAAGATGTACAGACTGTGGCGAGTGCAGCCGTGTTTGTCCGCAGGGGATTCCGCTTCACCTGTTTAATCGTAAATGTATCAAAGATATTGATACCTTCTACGGCGAATATCAGGCAGGA
>ENA-OQKN01001485-OQKN01001485.1-human-gut-metagenome-genome-assembly--contig:-NODE-1485-length-10707-cov-2.999149_pt1 | contig 10707 bp, 7 predicted proteins | sample MGYA00242776_ERZ504794 | MGnify/ENA primary metagenome ERZ504794 (study PRJEB26092, sample SAMD00036434) | human gut metagenome | host: Homo sapiens | study: EMG produced TPA metagenomics assembly of... | reverse complement strand
TGGGATTGTAGCAGGACAGTTCATCCTCTGCAATCCAGTTATTTCCCTGAACATCTTTTGCCATAGCCCGTATCTGTGCATCCGGGGGGAACATATCCATCATTTCCTTACTAATAGAAAGATCTCGAAGATTCAGCGAGTATACTCCTTTATTGAGTACATAGAAAAGTATCTCATTCTCATTATTCTGAAACATATAGTATACTTCATCTTCGCTAGCTCCTACTTTTCCTATTGGCAACCGAACTTCCTCCACTTTACCATTAGCCAGGTTTAAAGTACATATCCCTCTATTATGTCCGATCCATAATTTTCCTTGTGCCTTTATTAATTTCTCGGTTACTCGTATCGGCTGATTTATATTCAAAGTGAGCGGATGATAACGGAATAGATATTGTCTGGCATTATAAAACAGAGCACCTTCATTGAAGGTTCCCAACCATAACGATCCTTGTTTGTCTTTGTAAAGGCTCATCAAACGACGGTTAACAAGCAGTCCGGAAGGAATACATTCTTCAAATGTCCGGCTAATAACATGTGTATGTTCATTCATCACTGCTAGCCCATTATCTGTAGCTAATAGTAGAAGAGAATCGTTATACACCTTTATATCGTGCACCTGTCCTTTCCATAGACTCATGTCAGCCGGTAAGTTCACTTCAATTTTTGTTGCTGTACTGGTAGCCGGATTATAAAGTTGTAAATTATCTAGAGAAGAGGCCAACCAGGTACGTTCTTTTTCGTCCTGAAAGATTTTCAGAAATGCCGGATAATCCGGCCCTTTCAGAATATATGAGAAACGGGAGGTTCGTGTATCCAGTCTAAGGATGCCTTTGTTTGCTACATTCAAAAGAAGAGAATTATCTGCACTGGGTGCCATACTGTTTATATAAAGTCCTCTCAACGCTTCCAGACAGGTACATTTTCCATCCCGAAGGATATACACCCCCATTTTGGTAACTACCCATACTGCTCCGTCTGCTGCTATTGACAAACCAACCACCACCCCACGAGGCAATTCGCTACCTTTATATAAAGTGGCTAAATCTATATATTTCTCTTCAAAGGGATCGAAAAGTGTAATTCCATTAAAAGTTCCAATCCACATTCTGCCCTGCCTGTCTCCTGTAATACTGACAATATCATTGGATTGTCTGACGGTCTCATCGGATTCATAAAAGAAACTTTTAATTTCATAACCATCCAAACGATTCAACCCGTCTTTTGTCCCTAACCATATATATCCCATCTCATCCTGATAAATAGCTTTTACCGTACTGTTTGACAGTCCGTCTGCTACAGTATACGAACGGTAGGGATTATCGGCTAAAAGAATCAGGGTACTACTGAACAATGTAATCAACAAGAACGTAAACTTTTTCATCACCATGGTACAGACATATTCATATATGCAGGCAAAGATAATATGTCTTTTCATAAAATAATAGTCTGCATGAGGGTTTTAACTAAACTGATATATGGCATTTTCAGCTTTAACCCCTGTAACTCTAAGAAGCGATATAGATACCTGAAAATATCTTCTATTGTCTATGAAATACCTCTTCTTATACACTGTGCCCGTCTATTACTTTCGTAGCAATAGACGGGCACATAGATGTATTATTCTCCTCAAAAAATAAAGAATATAAAATCGCTTTTATTAGTTACTCTGAAGCGTTATAATGGAACGTGCCGGAATCTGAATGTTTTTTCCACTTTTCACTTTTCCTACCGGAAGCAAATTCTCCCCTTCTTTATCTGAAGTACGATAAATCTGCCATTGCGTATTTCCTACTTTTTCTTTATGAATAGAAAACTCTTTTTCTTCATTGGCATAGTTAATAACTACCATCACATACGTTCCGTCTACATTCTTATAAGCAGAACACATCAATCCTTGCTGGTCGGTGTCGCCATCAGGAATGAAAGCGTTTGTTTGATCGAAAGCCGAGACAGATAGCCGGACTGCTCCCGGACGGATAAAACGGCTATAATTTCCTAAAGCCCACATCAGTTTAGAATCTTCTATTGTACCATCCAAGAAGTTATCGTCTGTTGTATACTCACGAATCAGTCCGTCTTTGTAGTCACCGCCAATGGCACGCCACCATTGCCAGCTTTCAGCTCTGGCATACACAATATCATGATGAATGATACGTGCCACATAGAGCGCAGTCTTCATTGTACGATCGTAACCATTTCCAACACCAATTTCTTCATCATTACCCATGATGCAAGTCTCCGTTTGCCAGAAGCCAACTTGATGTTTATCTAAGGTATCCCGCAACTGGCAGCGGATATTACGTAATTCGCTTAACGGAGTCGTTGTCCAATAGCTATGACCAAGCATCAGGCGGGGAACATTCGGAGTATCTCCTAAATATGTATCTACACTATCCGGACTGAAAAAGGCTTGAATCTGATAACCCCGTTGCCAATCTGTTTCGTGAGTGCGGAACATACAGCGATAATCGGAAGATTCATTCACTAAAATCTGCGTATCCATATTCCGGCTTACAAATTCTTTGCTTAACAAACGGACAGTATGAGCTACTTCTTTGTTGGTTGCCGGACAACCTTCCTGTTTCGGTCCTACCCAATTCCAATGTCCGTCCGGTTCGTTGAAAGGACAGATGTAATTGAACTTGATGCCATCATGTTTTTCCACTCCCTGTATTACATCTGCCAGAAAACGGACGTACTTTTCATAACAATCCGGCTTCAGATTTGCCGTACCTCCACGACCGGTATTGGTTGCCAATCCATTCTGTGTATAATGTACGGGAGGCGAGTTCAGGAAAGCCAGGAATTTATTGACTCCCCGTTCCTTTGCCAGTTTCAGAAAATTGCGTTGTCCTTGTTGCTTGTTCCAGTCGTACGTTCCATCCGCGTTCAGAAAACACTCGGCTCGCATCCAGGGAGAGGCGATCTGACTAGCCTCCCCTTGTTCCGCACTGCCTGCACCGACATTGAAACGCCAGAGGGACAGACCGATACCTTTCGGCTGTCCGTTCGCATCATTCTCCGTACTGAACAGCCAATCGGCTACCTGGTTTTGTTTCTCTTCCGGCCAAAGTCCGATAAACTGCATACTCCAGGCGTCTGAAGCACTAAAATATGCCATCGTTTGACAAGGCTTATCCGTTTCTATCTGATAACTTACATCAGGAACAGATCGAGAACATCCACCCGCCACACATACAAACAGAAAACCTAAAATCACGACTCTCTTTTTACCTATAATCCTATTCATCTATAATCTTTCATTATTCAAATCATACAATACAATTCCGTCCTGAAACAACCTGACCATCTACCGAAATCAGGAAAGATATTATTAAGGAGTGGGTATTACTTGTTTAATGCTCCCATCTTTATTAAATTCCATACGATCTATACATACTTCACGATGAACACCGGGATCACTCTTCAGATAATTCTTATTAATACGATGATAAACAATATACCACTTATCAGTGCCGGGAACTTGCAAAACAGCATTATGGGCAGGACCGTATATTTCCTTTTCCGGGTTTTGAATCAGTATAACAGGATTCTTAGCTACTTTAATTGGTCCCAAAGGTGAGGTTGAAGTGCCATAAGCTACATGATAATTGGGAGACCCTGTATCATCTACCGACCACATGAAATAGTAAAGTCCGTTACGGTAGAACACATAAGCAGCTTCACGATAAGCATAATCCTGCAAAGTCCCTCCTTCGGGAGTCATCACTGTAATCGTTTCCTTCTTAATGGAAACCTGAGCCTCATTCAGTTCCGCACCTGCCATATAGCCATTTCCCCAATACAGATAAGGCTGCCCCGAAACCGGATCGGTAAACACATCCACATCTATTTGCTGACCGTTTCCGGTGGGCGAATCCGTTACAATGGGATGCCCTAAATCAACAAACGGCCCCGTAGGAGAATCGCTCGTGGCTACTCCAATCTGTTTTCCTCCGCCTGCTTTCGGATTACCGCTGTAGTAAAAAAAGTATTTATATTTTCCTCCTACCAACTTCTCCTCTATACAAGGTGCCCATGCATTACCATCCGCCCAAGGTACCTGATCTGATTTCAAATCCAGCATTATCCCTTCATCCTTCCAATTCTTTAAGTCAACAGACGAAAAAACGGTAAAATACCAACCACCCCATCCGGGCTGTCCGTCTGTGGTGGAATAGATATAGTATTTCTTAGTCTTGTTGGAATATAAAATTTCAGGATCAGCATGGAAACCTGGTAACACAGGATTACCGGACAACGCGAAAGCAGGCAGCGTCACTGCCAACATCAAGCCGATTGCAATCAAAGTTCGTTTAATAGGTACTATCATATTTTCATGAGTTGGATAAAAAGGGGAAATATCAGGTTGTGATACTCCCCCTCCGGTATTTACATTCTTGATGCTATTTATTTCAATGCTACTTTAATAGATTGACTGTAACAATATTCCGATGATTTGTCTGATTTAACTCCGACACGGGCGTAAAGATAGGATTCATTGAGTAAGCCACTTGGAATCTCAATTTCAGCAGTGTTTTCCTGATTGAGTGAAACTGTATTACCCAACTTCAATTCTGCTTCCTTTTGTTTCTCATCCGTCAGGATACCTGTTCCCAAATAGATACCTACATTCTCCAGATTGGCATCGGCAACTACTTTATTGATAGTAAACCGTGCGGTAACCTTGTTGCCGTTTCTGGCAAAAGATACGTTTCTGACAGAGAAATACGGTGTCACAGGAATATCCTGCACAGTGTTTCCTTTCACTGTAATATAAATTGTGTCATTAGAAGGTCTTTCCCAAGGAGCATTACCCATACGCACCAATTTATAATCACCATTGAAAAGGGACACGGAATAGCTTCCGTCCTGCGCAACATACACCGGAATAGAGCCATGCAAAGCATAGCCGTCCTGGAATAAAGCAAACTCTGAACTTCCGCTTCTAACCCCTACTGCTTCACCGTCATAAATTGCTCTTCCGGTCAATGTAGCCTTAGGTTCCTCAAAGTTGTCGTAGCTGCAACTGCTTACTGCCAACAAACAACATATCATAATAAAGAAAGGTATAATCTTTTTCATAATCTCTTATTTTTATTGGAATGGATTCTTCACAATCGTCGGATTGTTATTAATTACATCATCAGCAATGAATGAATAATAGTTAGACTGCTGGAAGGTTCTTGCCACCTTGAAACGTTCGGATTTTGTCTTTACAAAAATATACTTGTCCTGATCCGATGTTCCCGGTTTTGGTTTGGCAATACGATAAGGATACAAACCGTAAACAATCGCTTTATCGTTATCTGTATTTCCGTTCCAGGTGATATCAGCTATTCTCCATCGTTTCATATCAAAATAACGGTGATCTTCGAAAGCCAGTTCCACACGACGTTCGTTCTGAATCTTTTCGATTGTCAGGCTTGTCAGGCTATTGGCCGGGCAACCGGCACGCTGACGCAAGCGGTTGATATAAGGTAAAGCGGTCGGCTCGTCATCCAACTCGAAAGCAGCTTCGGCAGCATTCAAATAGATTTCACCCAGACGGAACCAAGGCCACCAGTTTTCAGCATAGTTACGGAGAGTATAACCGGATGCCTCACTGATAAACTTACGGATATAAAATCCGGTATTGCTCACGTTAGGACTATTAGTCTGGGGACCATCCAGGCCGACAAAAGTTTTATTATCGTCATAAGCACTTCCCAATTTCGAATCTGTCAGTAAATCATAAGAACCCGTCTTATCATTCCATACCGCTACTCCTGCCTGAATATCTACATCCTGATTTCTGAACTTTGAGCCCGGATAGACAATCGTACCATACAAACGTGCATCTTTATTAGCAAAGATATCACTCGGAGTATCATATACTACATAGTCATTACCATTCTTATAATGTAAAGTACCCGAAGTTCCATCCAAATAATCAAATGCTTCTACCAATCCTAAAGACGGACCGATGCAAGAAGAATTATCATTGTCTTCTCTCAAAGAATGGACTACATTATCATAACCGAAGCTATGCACTTTCAAAGGATTCTTATAATCTTTCACCCAAATAGCCTCCTTATTCAGTGTCTTGTCCATAAACATCTTATAGAAGTTCACTCCTCTATCCGACTCTTTCTCATAAAGCTCATATCCGCCTTCTTTGATAATCTCCTGCGAAGCTTTCAATGATTTACGATAATAATCGTCTGCCATATCAGCCGGAATACCTACTTCTCCGCCAGAAGTTACAATGTTAGGAGTTTTCAGCGCATTGTATTTGGCAATAGAACCGGCATACAACATAGCACGGCTTTCCAATGCCAATGCAGTGTAATAGTTGGCACGGCTTTGACTGCCTTTATTGCCTAGTTGCGACTTGATATCTTCACACTCACTATATACAAAATCATAGATCTCATGCTCTTTAGCACGTGGATTACGCAAGTAAGAAGGATCTCCGCTAAAATCATACTCCAAAGTAGTTGTAATCAATGGAACACCACCCATACGTCTTACAAGTTCAAAATAAACGTAAGCACGGATAAAGCGAAATTCAGCTTTGAACTGCAGCTTGGCATCTGCTGAAATATCTGTTCCATATTTGTCGATATTCTCAATAGACATATTGATGTCACGTATCAATCCATAATCCCACCAACGTCCGTAGTCGTTGCCATAACGTAATTCATTACGATAATTCTGGTCCAGTGTGCCACAGTACATGGCATCGTCCGTTTCGCACATACCGCCGGTGTTGAAGTCACCGTGCAACTGCGGAATACGATTATATAAATTGGCTAGCTGTGATTTAATCATGTTCGGATCGTTCCATACCAACTCATTGGTAAGAATATTTTTGGGATCTCTTTCGAACCAGCTGTCGCCACAACCCGATAACATGGAAGTAAGGACGGCTCCCAACAGAACTATTTTTATAGATTTGCTTTTCATGATAGCGTTCATTTTTTAGTATGTAATATTAAATCCAAGAAGGAATGTACGTTGTTGCGGATATACCACTGCAGCTGCGGCAGTAATTTCAGGATCGACTCCAAACTTACCCACATTGTCGAACGAACACAAGTTAGAAACATTAGCATAAATACGTACCTTCTGTGCACGAATCGGTCTCAACAGTTGTGCTGGCAAGCTATAACCCACTTCCAGATTTTTGATACGGAGATAGCGTACATTGTGCAACCAGAAGTCACTATTCTTGTTGTTATAGCTGAATTCACCTTTACGGATGGCCGGATAACGTCCCGGTATCCATTCACTTTCCGGATCGTACAAGTCGGCACGGTGCCAACGGTCTTCCAATAAATAAACCGGTGAGTTTCCATTTCCATGATATGCATTAGCCAATTCATAGTTTTGTCTCCATCCTTGCATAGCACCACCGGAAAGGTCGATATTCAAGTCAATCCCCTTCCACGCCAAACCGATATTACCACCAAACGACATGATAGGCGCCCAGCCTTCCGGATAACCGATAGGACGCTCGTCCATACCATTGATAATACCATCGCCATTCACATCTTTATAGATAAAGTCACCAGGAAGCAGTGTCCGGTTATTATTTCCATCCAAATTTACCGGATAATTACGAATTTCTTCTTCCGACTGGAACTGGCCAATTACCTGATATCCCCAATAGATACCTCCCCAACGGCCTTCCGCAGAATTGCGGTATTCATCCCAAGAGTTATTAAAACGCGGTTTATAAGTCTCAATGCTCTTGTAACGTGAGAAAGTAAAGTTACCGCTTACGGTATAGTTCAAATCACCGATATGGTCGGTCCATGTAACCATACCTTCCGCACCGATATATGCTTGCTTGTTCAAGTTCTCATTAGGTAACGTATATCCCACTTCACTCGGAAGCAATACATCATAACGGGCAGCCGGTACACCGGTAATATCCTTGCGGAAAGCATCGGCTGTAATCTTCAAACGATTATTGAACATAGTCAGGTCAAAACCGATATTCGATGTCGTATTCTTAGTCCAGGATAAGTTAGTAATAGGCAATCCTCTCTGGTTCAGTCCGGTCACCAGTTCACCATCCAATACTGCATTACCATTATTCCACGTATAACCACTCAAGTAATCGAACAGTTTTACATCCTTCTCCGTACCTGTCTGACCGATAGAAGCACGAATCTTCAAATCATCTACAACCGGTCGCAGCTTTTCAAAGAATTTCTCTTCCGAGATTCTCCAACCTACAGACACACCCGGAAAGAATCCCCAACGGTTATTAGCTGCATAGAGATAAGAGCCGTCATAACGGGCCAATAATTCAATCAGATATTTGTGGGCAAAGTCATAATTGATACGGCCGATCCATCCGGCACGTGCTTCGTAACTCCACTCATCACCGAAACTGTTGAGTTCATCAAACTGCAATAACGGCAGATAGTCAGTAGAAGGTTCGGTACCATACGTTTTCTTAGTCCAATCATAATCGGAGGCTTCGTAACCCAAAACAGCAGAGATATTATGGTTCTTAATCTGTTTCGCATAATTCAATTGCAACTGCATATAACGCGCAGGAACACTACGATCGATTTGACTTCTCCAACGTCCTGCGGCAGGTGTTCCGTTATAAGTATCTTTCTCCTTATCATATGTATAGATGTGATAAGCATATTGATAACCGTCAAAACGACTGTTGGTGTAATTGTACGAGAACGTAGCTTTTGCAGTCAAACCGAAAGAGAAATCATACTGCGCATAAGCATTAATATTGGCATTACGAGTCAAATTATCTTTGTAACCGGCAATGTCACGACTGAAAGCAGCCGGATTGTAACCATTCTCATGTACATTATTGATATATTCCGGATTATCATTGGCATAAGGGCTTTCGATAGGCTGCATCTTGAACATAGCCAATATAGCCGAATAATAACCGTCACCACCCGGCAAACCTACGTCTTCACTCTTTTCATACTTACCACTAATCTGTGCACCTATTGTAAAACGGTCTGTTATCTTAGTATCAATATTCAACTGAAGATTGGTACGCTCATATTTAAAGTCAGGCATCATCGCATCTTGTCCAGTATGAGCTACAGAAAGATAATAGTTGGTCTTTTCAGAGCCACCTGTCACATTCGCATTGATGTGGTATTGAGGTACATTTTTTCTCATTACCATATCATAATAGTCATAGCTCTTATATCCCGGTTCGGTACCAGCTTCCCATTTAGCAAGTTCCTCGGGACTATATAATTTGCTTGGATCTTCACCTCTATTCTGTGCTGCTTCAGCCAAACCTCTTACATATTGTCCTGCATTTGCCAATTCGGGGAAACGGGTCAGATTCTGCCAACCATAGTATCCATTTACATTGATGCTTACCTTATCATTCTTTTTACCTTTCTTGGTAGTTACCAAAACTACACCATTTGATGCACGCAAACCGTAAATAGCAGCAGAAGCATCCTTCAAGACTGTGATACTCTCGATATCCTCGATATTCAGAGCATTAAACACATCGCTACCGGAAACATCCGATGCCTGCAACCAGTCACGGCTGTTCATTCCACCATAAGGAATACCGTCGATTACAAACAGGGGGCTACCCATATTACGGATTTCAAGATTGATACCTCTACCCGGACGAGCATCCACAGCACGTGTAGACACACCTGCTATCTTACCGGATAAGGCTCCCGCAGTGGTCGTAGAAACAGAACGCGTCAACGCATCAGACTTAACATCACTGATGGCTCCGGTCAGACTTTTCTTGGTTTGTGTACCATAGCCCACCACCACAACTTCATCCAAAGTTTCCATATCTTCTTCAAGAACGATTTGAAGATGTGCCTTTTCGCCTATCTTCATCTCTTTAGTCTTATAACCGATGAACGAAATTGCCAATGTGGCATTTTTATCATCTACATTAATTGTGAAGTTACCATCGATATCGGTAATGGTTCCATTAGAAGTTCCTTTGACAGTAACATTGGCACCAATGATATCCTCTCCTCTCACATCGGCCACATGTCCTGTAACTTGTGTTTGTGCAAATGCTGCAGCTGACAGAAGCAACTGTACGACACACATGCATAAGATTCTTACATACCTCATAAATTAGAATTTAAAGATTAAACATTTTTTGTTGTTTTTTCCGATGCAAATATAGAATATTGATATAAATGAAATAAGCAAAAATCATGCAGAAGAGCTATGCAAATCGTGCAATGAACGATTTACATACTCTAAATAAAATATTTATTCTTATTTTTGAGCTGATAATTGAAACAAATAAGCACGAGTTATGAAAAAACACATTGCTTCTACTTTATTTTTATCCTTGTTGTCCATTCTTCAATTGACAGCCCAGTCTCATTCTGTAAAACGACTGGGAATAGAACAAGGATTATCCAATAATTATGTAGTCAGTATTACACAAGATAAACAAGGCTTTTTATGGTTTGCTACAGAAGAAGGACTTAATAAATTTGACGGCACCCGCTTCATTACTTATTATAAAAATGATTTGCCACATAACAATCAGGGAATCACCGGCAACGAACTCAACCGGGTGTATGCTGATTCCAAACGTCCCATCATTTGGATCGCCTCTCCACGAGACGGACTAAATGCATACAATCATGACGACCAAACATTAACCGCCTAACAACATAACCCGGAAAATCCACACAGCACGATTCCCACAGATGTAACGGATATCCC
>ENA-OQKN01001483-OQKN01001483.1-human-gut-metagenome-genome-assembly--contig:-NODE-1483-length-10770-cov-2.625200_pt1 | contig 10770 bp, 8 predicted proteins | sample MGYA00242776_ERZ504794 | MGnify/ENA primary metagenome ERZ504794 (study PRJEB26092, sample SAMD00036434) | human gut metagenome | host: Homo sapiens | study: EMG produced TPA metagenomics assembly of... | reverse complement strand
GAAGTACATAAGAATTTATACCGCCTATATATTGAAAAAGCGGTATTTCAAGGCTTGCCGCAGCCGCTCTTGCAACGGCTAACGATACACCGAGTATTGCGTTTGCACCGAGATTTGATTTATTGTCTGTGCCGTCAAGCTCACACATTTTCATATCTATCGAGCGTTGGTCAAGTACATTCATACCGATTAACACATCTGCAATTTTTTCATTTACATTCGCCACAGCATTTTTTACACCTTTACCGCCGTAACGCTTTTTGTCATTATCCCTAAGTTCCACAGCCTCAAAAACACCTGTTGACGCACCCGACGGAACGATTGCTCTGCCCGACGCACATTCTGTATGCACCTCAACTTCGACTGTCGGATTACCGCGTGAATCCATAACTTCACGTCCGAAAATGTCGACTATTTCAATGTACTGTTTCATAGATATATCCTCCTTTGATTTAGTTCATAATAGAGTATTACCAAATAATCACTTTCTTATTCAATGCAGAAGTATATAATATTACATTACGTAGGAAATAACAGCCATTGACGGATTAATATGATAAGTGTATAATGGGGGTGTACATATCAAGTTATCACAAAAGGAGAGTTGATTATGAAGAAATTTATAGGAATGGCACTTGCGGCGGTGATTTCGGTGTCGTCATTTACGGCACTTGCGGCAGGGGCTATACCCGACCATCAAGGCACAAGTATGGACGGTATTGAAATCGGTACGGCTCAGCTTAATTCGGCGGTAAAAAGTTATTATGATTTATTCGAGCAGGCAGGCGACCAATACGGTGTAGACCCAAACTTGCTTGCGGCAATATGTATGCAGGAATCGTCGGGAAGAAATTTGAGTTACCGTGATGACGGAAGTGAATATCCGGCGTGGGGTATAATGCAGATTGAAAATACTTTGGAAAAATCATTCGCAAAGTTCGGTGAGGACACTACGGGAGAAAAATGGACGCTTCAAGACAGACTTGATCCGACTAAGGCAGTGCCGTTTGCGGCATATTTAATTTCACAGTCGCTTATCAGATATGATTGTGATTATATGAAAATGATTCAGTCTTATAACTTCGGACAAACCGTACTTGACAGAATAATTGCGGCAAAGGGTGACGATTGGCTTTCGGAACGCGTTAATGCCGCACAGTATGCGACAAATTGGCCGTACAATACTTACGGTGACGCACAGTACATAGAACACGTTATGAGATATTATCATAATGATATTGATTACATAGGTGCAAAGGTAAGAATAGACGGTAAATTGCTTGCGTTTGACGACCAGTATCCGTTGCTTGAAACCATTGACGGTGAAACATATACAATGATACCTGTAAGAGGTATATCAGAGGCTCTCAATGCAAAAGTGGATTGGGACGGTGACAAGCAGGAGATTACGGTTAAAAAGGGCGGCGACAAAGTCGTTATGTATCTTGACAGTGATGTTGCGTACATAAATGATACACCGATAACGCTTGATGCACCAGCAACGCTTATGAACAACAGAACAATGGTTCCGCTTAGATTTGTCATGGAAGCATTTAATGTTACTGTTGATTGGAACGGTGACACAAGAACTGTTGAAATAACAAAATAAAAGTTAGTGAATATGTACAAAAAAGTATCGTTTGATTTTTATAATCTGACGGTACTTTTTTTGTTATCTTTATATGATAATGTGGTATATATGTAATATACGAGAGTTGTTATTCGGAACAATAATCATATAACAACTAAAAGATGAGCGAAAAATAAAAATATTAGGAGGGTCAATCAAATGAAAACGTATTCAATGGACGCAATTCGGAACATCGCCGTTATGGGACACGGTAAATGCGGTAAGACAACGCTTACAGAGGCAATGCTGTTCAATGCGAAAATGACCGACAGAATGGGCAAAGTCGCTGATGGCAACACTGTAACGGACTATGACGGTGAAGAAATCAAAAGACAATTCAGTATTTCAACCGCTCTTGCAACGGTAGAGTGGAAAGATATGAAATACAATATGATAGATACACCGGGCTTTTTTGATTTTGTCGGTGACGTTAAAGAGGGTATCCGTGCGGCGGATTCGGCACTTATTGTATTGAGCGGAAGAAGCGGTGTAAGCGTCGGTACGGAGAACGTGTTCAGATACGCAAAGCAAAGAGGTGTGCCGATTATGTTCTTCGTCAACAAAATTGATGATGACAGAGCGGATTATCAAAAAACTCTTGAGGAAATGAAAGAAAAGTTCGGAAAATCAGTAACTCCGTTCGTTTATCCGATAAGAGAGGGTGACGAATTTAAAGGTTTTGTCGATATTGTCGATATGACGGCAAGAAGATACGAAGGACAGGACAGAGTGGATATTCCTGTACCTGACGGTATGGCAGAAATTGTCGCACCGCTTAGAGAAATGATTATGGAGGCTGTTGCCGAAACCGATGAGGCACTTATGGTTAAGTATTTCAACGGTGAAGAATTTACTTTTGACGAAATTAAGCAAGCTATAAGAAAAGGTGTTAAGGACGGTGTTATTTATCCTGTATACTGCGGCAGCGGTCAGGATAATATAGGTGTGCGTTCGCTTATGGACGGTATGGGTAAGTATTTGCCTGCTCCGTCGGAAATTGAGGAAATCGCGAGAGTTGCCGACACAGGCGAGCCTGTTGAGCTTGTACAGAGTGAAACGGAAACAACGGCGGCGGTTGTATTTAAAACAATCGCAGACCCTTATGTTGGTAAGATGTCGTTGTTCAGAGTTTATTCCGGTGAGGTAAAGGGTGACAGCACGCTTTACAATCCGAACAAGGACGTAAACGAAAAGATTGGCAAGGTATTTAATCTTTGCGGTAAAAAACAGCTTGACGCAAAGTCGATAAAAGCCGGTGACATCGGCGCGGTTGCAAAACTTGAAAGCACAAAAACAGGTGATACATTATGTGAAAAAGGTAAGAATATCATACTTACCGGTATTGAATTTCCGCAGCCTGTTTTGTCTATGGCGATTAAACCGCAGACAAAGGGCGATGAAGAAAAGATTATAAGCGGTCTTAACAAGCTTATGGAGGAGGATCCGACATTCACAATTACGAACAATACCGAAACAAAACAGACTCTTATAAACGGTCAGGGCGAACAGCATATTGATGTTATTATAAGCAAATTAAAATCAAAATACGGCGTCGGCGCAGTTTTGGAAGACCCTATTGTTCCGTATCGCGAAACAATCAAGGGCAAGGCTACCGTTGAAGGCAAACACAAGAAACAATCGGGCGGTCACGGTCAGTACGGTCACGTAAAGATTGAATTTGAGCCGGGTGTGTCGGAAGATATGATTTTTGAAGAAAAAGTATTCGGCGGTTCTGTGCCTAAAAACTATTTCCCTGCCGTTGACAAAGGCTTGCGTGATTCGTGCCAGAAAGGTGTGCTTGCAGGTTATCCCGTTGTGAACTTGAAAGCCACATTACTTGACGGTTCGTATCACCCTGTAGATTCGTCGGAAATGGCATTTAAGACGGCGGCGGCTATCGCGTACAAAGAGGGTTTGAAACAGGCTAACCCTGTATTACTTGAACCTATCGGCTACTTGAAAGTATATATTCCTGAAAATATTATGGGCGATATTATCGGTGATATTAATAAACGCCGCGGTCAGATTATGGGTATGGGCGAAAGTGATAAAGAGGGACTTAATATGGTTGAGGCGGAAGTGCCTATGTCCGAAATGTTCCGTTATGCGACCGACTTGCGTTCTATGAGTCAGGGCAGAGGTATGTTCTCATTTGAGTTTACACGTTACGAGCAAGCTCCGTCAAATGTTGCCGAAAAAGTTATACAAAACTCAAAAAATAAAGAGTAATCAAGCAAAAAACTCCTTTTTGTCATATGATTAAAATATGTTTAGTTAATTTTACTAAAGAATAAAAAGTATTTTTGTGAATTATACGACTAACAATTTGTATTTAAATATGTTATCATATATATATCAAAAAGATGTATTATAAAGATAACAATACACTTAAACAAGCAGAATAAATGAAATCTGGTTTATTCTGTATAAAAATTTTTCTTGGACGAGAGGGGAACAATTAATTATGGCAGATTTACAATTAAAACACATTTACAAAAGATATGCAGGCGGTGTTACTGCTGTAAGTGACTTTACACTTGACATTGACGATAAGGAATTCATCATCCTTGTAGGTCCTTCAGGTTGTGGTAAGTCAACAACTCTAAGAATGGTTGCCGGTCTTGAAGAAATTTCAGAAGGTGAACTTTATATCGGCGGACGTCTTGTAAACGACGTTGCTCCTAAAGACAGAGATATTGCAATGGTTTTCCAAAACTACGCTCTATATCCTCATATGACAGTATTTGAAAATATGGCATTTGGTCTAAAGCTTAGAAAAACTCCAAAGGACGAAATCAAGAAGCGTGTTACAGAAGCTGCAAAGATTCTTGACATTGAGCATCTTCTTGACAGAAAGCCGAAGGCTCTTTCAGGCGGTCAAAGACAGCGTGTTGCTATGGGACGTGCAATCGTTCGTAATCCTAAGGTATTCCTTATGGACGAACCTCTATCAAACCTTGATGCAAAGCTAAGAGTTGCAATGAGAACTGAAATTAAGAAGTTACATAACAAACTTCAAACAACATTTATGTACGTTACTCATGACCAGACAGAGGCTATGACAATGGGTACTCGTATCGTTGTTATGAAGGACGGTGTTATTCAACAAGTTGATACACCTGCTAACCTTTATACAAAGCCTGATAACGTATTCGTTGCAGGATTTATTGGTTCACCGCAAATGAACTTCGTTACTGCTACACTATCAAAGGAAAACGGTAGCGTATACGCATCATTTGGCGATAACAAGATTATGATTCCTAACGGTAAGGTTACACCTGAACTTGAAGGTTATATCGGTAAGGAAGTAATCGTTGGTATCAGACCTGAAGATATTCACGATGACGAGGCATTCATTTCAAGCAGACCTGAGGCTGTATGTAATGCATACGTTGAAGTTACTGAAATGATGGGTGCTGAAACATATTTGTATCTTGAACTTGCAGGTGAACAGTTCACAGCAAGAGTTAATCAACGTTCAACAGCTAAGATTGGTGATACAATCAAGGTTGCATTTGAAACAAACAAAATTCATATCTTTGATAAGGATACAGAAATGGCTATCGTTCACTAATTCGATTAGACAATTTAATTGTAGACAAAACCCATATGGGTTTTGTCTACTTTGCTTTTATGAGGAATTACAGAGGAAAAGGAGTTTATATGTAATGGTTTTGATGATTTTATTTTTGGTGATAGGGTTTGTGCTTTTGGTTAAAGGTGCGGATTTATTTGTTGACGGTGCGTGTGATTTGTCGGCGAAATTGAGAATTCCGGCATATATAGTCGGACTTACGGTAGTGGCGTTCGGAACAAGTTTGCCCGAGGCGGCGGTTAGCATAACTGCATCACTGCAAGGCAGCAATGAAATTGCAATCGGTAATATAATCGGGTCAAATATGTTTAATACGCTTGTCGTACTTGGTGCAAGTGCTTTGTTCGCACCTGTTGCGGTAAAAGGAAATATACTAAAACGTGATTTCCCATTCTGTATCGGTATAACCGCTGTAATGATTGTGCTTTTAATGACATTAAATCATGGTGATATTGCATTGACAAGATTGGACGGTATTATACTTCTTGCATTGTTTGCGGTGTTTATGGTCGGTTCTGTTGTGATGGGTAAGAAAGAAAGTAAATTAATTGAAAGTGCGGAAGATAGCGAAAAGGCAGATTTGCCAATGTGGAAATGCCTATTGTTTATAATAATTGGCTTTGTCGGTGTTGTGGTCGGCGGTCAGCTTACTGTTAAAGGCGCAAAGGAACTTGCACTTATGGCGGGAATGAGTGAAAGAGTTGTCGGTCTTACCGTTGTGGCAATAGGTACATCACTTCCTGAACTTGTGACTTCGATTGTTGCCGCAAGAAAACAACAAAATGATATTGCGGTAGGTAACGTAATCGGCTCTAATATATTTAATTTGTTGTTCATTCTCGGAATATCAGCGACAATAGGTACAATAGGTACTGACTTTAATGTGGTAATCGACGGTTGCGTGTTGATTGGAATATGCTTGTTTACTTATATTTTTGCACTTGCTAATAAGAAAATTAATCGCCCTTGCGGTGTGGTTATGATTTTTATGTATGTGGCATATACGGTGTATTTGTTGGTAAGATAAGGGGGGTTTATGAAAAAGTATTATATAGGCGGGCTGCTGACTGTGGTTACGATTGCTTTTGCAACGGTAACTTTGGCAGTGAATAAAGATGTGATTGGTTATCGTAGATATATATATACACCGCCCACAAAAGCAGGTAGTATTGTGTTTGTTGCTTTTGCGATATACATAGCTGTTTTGTCAGTCGGTGCTTTGGTTTATGCGATTTACAGACACTTTCATAAAGATGAATAGTTGTGTAGTAGGGGCGACAGTTGGTCGCCCTTTTTGTGTGATTGAAATTTGCTATCGTTTATGAGAATTTCGGAGTGGCGACAGTTGGTCGCCCGTTTGCATGATTGGAGTTCGCTGTTGTTTGAGTGGAACGTGTATAGGGGCGACCATTGGTCGCCTGTTTGTGTGATTGAAATTCAATAGAGAGCCACCCCTCAGTCGACTGTGTCGACAGCTCCCCTCAAGGGGAGCTTTACGGGGTGTGGCGGAAAATAAAAAGCCTCCCATTGAGGGGAGGTGGCACGAGGAACGAGTGACGGAGGGGTGGCTACTTGCAAAATCAAAAATAAAATATGGCTACATACAAAATTGCAAACAAATGCGGTGGTGCTGTTATCTGAAAATTTGCAAATAAAAAGGCAGTCGATCGACTGCCTTTAAATTAACCTAAAATTTTACCTTCAAACTCAACACGCTTCTTAACTGTCTGCATAACATTGTCAAACTGCTGCGGAGTAAGTGATTGAGCACCGTCGCACAATGCTTTCTTTGGAGTATTAGGAACTGCAATCATAATACCGTCTGCACCTACTGCGATAGCCGCTTTTGTAAGCGGTTCAACCATCCACGGCAAACCTGTTGCGTGACTTGGGTCAACGATTACAGGCAAGTGTGAAATTGACTTTAATGCCGGTATTGCCGAAAGGTCAAGAGTATTTCTTGTGAATGTTTCGTAAGTTCTGATACCTCTTTCGCAGAAAATAACCTGTTCGTTACCGCCTGCCATAATGTATTCCGCACTCATAACCCATTCTTCGATTGTGCTTGAAAGACCACGCTTTAAAAGTATAGGCTTATTGCATTTACCAAGTTCCTTTAAAAGTTCAAAGTTCTGCATATTTCTTGCACCGACTTGAATTATATCAACGTCTTCAAACAAATCAAGATGTGCCTGATTCATAATTTCTGTAACTATCGGAAGTCCTGTTGCCTTCTTTGCCTCAAGAAGAATTTTAAGACCTTCGTCATGAAGTCCTTGGAATGAATAAGGTGATGTTCTCGGTTTGAATGCACCGCCTCTTAAAAATGAAGCACCGCTCTTTTTAACTGCTTCGGCTGTTTCTGTCATTTGCGGAACTGTTTCTACCGAACAAGGACCTGCAATGACGCTGAAATGACCTTCACCTACTGTTCTGCCGGCAATGTTGAAAATACTGTTATCCGGGTGGAACTTGCGGTTTGCAAGCTTGAACGGCTCGGAAACTCTCTTAACGTCTGCGACTACGTCGATAGTCTTTAAATCGTCTGTGTCAAGAGTTGAAGTATCACCGATAATACCAACTATTGCGGAATTTTCGCCTTTACTGTAATGATGGTCAAAGCCCATCTCCTCCAGTTGCTTTAAAAGTGCGTTTACCTCGTTTTGTTCTGCGTTTTGTTTTAGAATTACAATCATTTTTCATATCTCCTTTTCTACCATACTACATCTTACCGACGATTGTATATCGGCAAGCAACAACCAACGCGGTTGCTTATCACATTTTACTACTATTTTTGACATATGTCAAGAGGTGTGATAAAATAAGGTTATATCTACTGAATGGAGAATTATATGGAAGAAAAATTTATGAAAGAGGCACTGAAACAAGCTAAAAAAGCCGCGTCAATCGGTGAAACTCCAATCGGTGCGGTTATAGTGCATGACGGTGAGATTGTTGCACGAGGGTACAACAAGCGTGAAACCAAGAAAAACGCTTTACTTCACGCCGAAATTATAGCGATAAACAAGGCTTGCAAAAAACTCGGCGGTTGGAGATTGCCGAGGTGCGAAATGTATGTGACGCTTGAGCCTTGTCCGATGTGTGCAGGGGCGATTATCAATTCACGCATTGAAAATGTGTATTTCGGTGCGTATGACAAAAAGTCCGGTTGTGCCGGTTCGGTTATCAATTTGTTTGAAAGCGGTATGTTCAATCACAATGTCAATGTGACAGGCGGTATAATGGAAGATAAATGTGCAAGCATATTGACTGAATTTTTTAGAGAGTTAAGAAAAAAGAAATAGACTGTTTTTTATATTGCAATTTATTTACAGATGTAATATAATAAATTTTAAGGGGTGATTTTTAATGAAAATAAGAAAAATTATATCAGCTATACTTACTATGTCTGTTATGTCGGCTTGCATAATACCTATTGCAAAAGCGGACGGATTGTATTCGGAAAAATTCGATATGACGAAAGTAAAAGCAGACAAGACGGACGGTGTTACGAAAGAAGTGGAAGTGCCTGACGGTGACTACACTGTAACGGTAACAACAGGCGGAAAAACAGAAACAAATGCGAATATTTATATAAACGGCTGTGAACGTGTAAGAGCGTACACGCTTGAGGCAGGCGAAACACAGGAAAATGAACAGCCTGTTGTGCCGAAAGACGGAAAAATCACCGTACAGGTTAAGGGTGACAACCCTAACGTGACGGAAATAGATATTGAACAGTTACCGACACGAGAAAAAGCCGAAAAACCTACTATATATATTGCAGGTGATTCAACGGCACAAACTTACAACTATACAAAGGTATACCCTCAAACAGGTTGGGGACAAGTTTTTGCCGATTATTTTAATGACGATATAATTATTGAAAACCGTGCAATGGGCGGAAGAAGTTCAAAGAGCTATGACAATGACGGCAGACTTGACAGAATACTTACGGAAATGCACCCGGGTGACTATGTGTTTATTCAGTTCGGTATAAATGACGGTGCTGAAAATAAACCGGAAAGATACATAAGCGTTGAGGACTACAAAAAGTTGATTACCGATAAATATATCGGTGAAGTTGAAAAACGCGGCGGAACACCGGTGCTTATGACTGCAAATGCGGCTGCTTGGTGGGACGAAGAAAACAACTGTTTTATGGAGTCGAGAAAAGATTACGCAGACCCTACGCGTGAAATCGCCGAAGAAACAGGTTGCAAATTTATTGATGAAAATAAAATCGTGACAGATGCGTGGAACAGTATGAGTAAGAATCGTGTTTTGTCGGGCTATTTTGTATGTGAACCGCTTGAAAGCAAGGCTTATCCGTCAGGTACGAACGACACCACCCATATGAAAGCCAAAGGCGCAAAGAGAGTTGCAAAGCTTATTGCAGACGCAATTCCTGAAAATGTGCCTGAACTGGCAAAGTATTTAAGGGGTGATGAAACATTTACGGATATACAAGGTCATTGGGCGGAAGATGTTATAAAAACACTTGCAGAGAATGACAAAGTATCGGGAGTCGGTGACGGCAAGTTTAACCCTGACGGAACTGTAACGCGTGCAGAATTTTTGAAGATGGCAATGGATTCGTTTGGTATAGTCGGTCACGCATATCGTGACGGCGAGTGCCTTGACGCAACAAATGATGATTGGTATTGCTACTATTTGCAAGGTGCGTTGGATAAGGATATTATTCCTAAAGAAATGATTGAGAACTGTGATTTTACAAATGTTACAAAAATGCTTAAAGAATCAACAGAGAAAGAAAAGGCTGTCAGAGCTAATGTAAATGTTTATACGGGTAAGTTTTACGGTGATAAGCCGATTACTCGTGAAGAAATGGCTGTAATTGCAACTCGTTGCAAAAATTATAAAATGAGAAACTGGAGAGATTGGGACAATGAAAGACGTTATCCTATTTTTTCGTTTAAGGACAGTGATGAAATTGACGAAAAATATATAAGTTATGTAGTAGAAGCTTATGATCTGAACTATATAGACGGTATGGAGGACGGTCGCTTTGCACCGAAAGAGAATTTGACGCGTGCACAGGCGGCGGTTGTAATGAATAATTTAAAATAGGAGAAATAGGAATGAATATGAAGAAAGTAGTCGCAGTAACATTGATATTGTCGTCAATGACGGCGGTATCGGCAAGTGCGGCGGAATTTAACGACATCAAAGGTCATTGGGCGGAAGATGTTATAAATGAACTTGCCGACAAAGATATTATACACGGTGTTTCTGACACGGAGTTTAATCCGGACGGAACTGTAACGCGTGCAGAATTTTTGAAGATGGCTTTGGGTACAGTCGGTATTGCCGATGTGCCGTACAGGAGTGGCGAATGTCTTGATGTTACCGCGTCCGATTGGTACGGCGGTTGTGTGCAAAGTGCGCTCGACAAAGGCTTGATACCTGAAGATATGATTGGCAACTATGCAGCAAAGATAACTGACGGCAAGGTTATTTACAGTGGCTTTTTTGACGGCGCCAAGCCGATAAAACGTGCAGAAATGGAATATATGGTTTATAT
>ENA-OQKN01001474-OQKN01001474.1-human-gut-metagenome-genome-assembly--contig:-NODE-1474-length-10847-cov-4.156716_pt1 | contig 10847 bp, 9 predicted proteins | sample MGYA00242776_ERZ504794 | MGnify/ENA primary metagenome ERZ504794 (study PRJEB26092, sample SAMD00036434) | human gut metagenome | host: Homo sapiens | study: EMG produced TPA metagenomics assembly of... | reverse complement strand
CTGCGTGACATCGCATACTCCATCGTAGGCGAGCCGGAGAAGGTTAAGTTTGGAGACAGAGTAGTAGGTATCATTGAAGCCCGTGATGGCACGATCATGGACGTTGTACGCCAGATCAAGCCATATGCATTCGCTGATGAGAAATAGATATAATGCGAAATAGCAATACAGAATAAAGATACAAAATAAAAAAAACAAGTATAAAAAAAACAAGTATATAAAAAGGCCCATGTGGCTGTCAGTACGGCAGCTATATGGGCCTTTTCGTGTCAATCTATGTTCAGTTCTTTTAAAATATCCAGATCGGATACAGGTTTGATCATATAGTTATCAATAATATTCCTTTCTTTTGCTTCTGCCAGTTCACGGTCTACCTGGTCGGCCATGATCAGACGGAGCATTCCATTATATCTTCCTTTAACAGACATGCAGAAATCCACAGCGGAATTTCCGTCAATGAACTGTTCTACAACCAGAGCATCAAAACGGTATGATTTCAATTTTTCTGCAGCTTCTTTAAAGTCCATAACGCAGGTGACCTGTATATCTCGTTTTGAGAAGTTGCGTTCTAAGAGACGGAGTACCTTAGGGTTATCATCCACGATCAGTAATGAGATTTTTTCTCCTGATTGTTCTGGGAGATTTTTTCTCATAAAATCCAATGAATCCTGTACAGATGGTTCGGAACTGCTTTTCTCATTGGATGCAGATGCCGGGAAATACAGGTGGAATACAGAACCAACGCCAGGTGTGCTTTCGGCATTTACTACACCGCGGTGGGAAGTGACGATCTGTTTTGTAAGAGCCAGCCCCAGTCCTGTTCCTTTTCCGCCTTTTTTTGTAGTAAAAAAAGGATCAAAGATCTGTTTTAATACATCAGGACTCATACCACAGCCGGTGTCCCGGATATCAATGCGAATATATTGATCCCATGCATTTTCATTTCCAATATGGAGGTCCGGATCCATATCTTTTTTGTCTAAGAGAATGGCAGATACTTCAATCTCGCCTGTTTCATGTCCAATGGCATGAATGGCATTAACGCCAATATTTAAGATGACCTGGTTTAACTGTGTTTCATTTCCTACTATAGTAACACCGGGAAGTTCTATGTTTTCTTTTAGTTCTACATTATCCGGACATACAGAACGGACCATTTTTAAGGCACGTTTGATCACCCGGTTAACATCCAGCGTCTTAAAGGCTGTTTCCATATTTTTACGGCTGAGAGAAGAAATCTGCTGTATGATCTCCTTTGCTTTTACGGAAGCTTCATAGATTTCTTTTGCGCTGTCGTAGTTATCGGAATCTTCAGGAAGATCCATCATGAGAAATTCTGCATACCCCATGATAGGTGTCAGCAGATTGTTAAATTCATGGGCAATACCGCCGGTCATGGTTCCCATGATCTGTAAGCGCTGCTGGTGGGCAATGGTCTCTTCACTTTGATGCATCTGCTCTAAAATACCGTTTAATTCCGTTAAATAGGTAATCTGCTGACGGTCTTTTCTGCTCTTTAACATCAAATGGAAAATGTAGGAAGCAGCAGCAAGGATGGTAAAAAGAACACCTGTGAAAACAAGGAGCAGTTTCAAGGCACCTTCCTCCAGTGGGACATACATATCGCTCTGATCCATAACAGCACTGACAATAATGAAATCCTTTCCTATATAAGCAGGAGTATATGCACTAACTTTTTCTACACCTGGAGCACCTGGTTTTGTCCACCAGTAGGAATAATATTCATCTACAGCAGTCAGCCCCTGTTTCTGACAATCGATCATGGTATTTAAACTGGTGAGATTTTTTCCCGGGAACATTTTTTCGCGTCCATGGATCACATCGATGCCCCATTGTTCAGCCTGGGGATGCATCAGTACAATGCCGTTGTGATCTTTTAATACAAAATAACCGTTGGTCCCTACATTTAAAGGGCGCATGGTCCTGTTATAATAAGCCATGCCATTTAAGATCATGGAAATGGTCTCACCGGTATCTGTTTCATAGTAGAGCATAAGATAATGATTTTTATTTCCGATTTTTACCAGTCGAAAACACATCTGGCTATCGATCCTGGATTCAGAGAGGATTTCTTCCGGTTCATCATCTGTACCGGCGGTTAAGATCGTCTCCCCTTTTTTCTTAATGATAACATCCTGGACCACAGGCCCATGTTCTTCTACATAGGTATCCCACAGTGCTTCCTGTTCATTTTCATCCAAAGAATGACTGCAATTCCAAAGGCTTCTTATATCAGCTGCATATTCGTCTATGGTTTCTTCCAGGCGGCCGGAGATACTTTCTACTGCTAAGAGCATCTGGTCTTTCTGGTTTTGCACAGCAGAATTGCGGTATTCATTCCAGATGCTGTTTCCAATACACATGAACGCTAGGATAATGACAGTTAAAAACAATGTGACCATATAAAAACGGCTGTTTTTCCGGATGCGTTCCTCAAATGCAGATCCTTTCGATGCTGAATGTTTTTTATTTTCCATAGATGATGTTGTATCCTTTCTGGTTGACTTGCTTCTTTGGTAATATTATAATGAATTAAGCGCATATATGCAAAAGTTTTATGATAATTCACGAAACAAAGAACAGGATAAGACGGGAAAAAGAAGACATGGCAGATAAAGTACTGATCGTTGATGATGATATTTCCATTTGTAAATTACTGGAAAAAGTGATGCATAGCAATGAACTTGATACAGAAACAGCAGGAAGTGGAAGAGATGCCTTGGAACTGCTGAAGCACCACACATATGATGTGATCCTTATGGATATTATGTTAGGGGATATGGAAGGTTTTGATGTGATCAAGGAGCTTCGTGCAAACGGGATTCAGACTCCGGTGATGATCGTCAGCGGACGAAATGAAGATTATGACTCTTTGTACGGGCTTTCTATTGGTGCAGATGACTATATTACCAAGCCATTCAGACCTTTAGTGCTGGGAGCAAAGGTAAAAGCACTGATCCGTCGCACCAAAAATATGGGAAATCACTCAGATATTATCCAGTGCGGGCCGTTCAGTTACGAAAGTTCTACTATGCGTTTCTATAAAGATGGGGAAGAGCTGATCTTATCCTCAAAAGAAAGTGCCCTGCTTTTACTTTTTATTAAGCATCCGGGCCAGGTATATACAAAAGATATGATCTATGAACAGGTGTGGGGAACTACAGTAGCCATTGATGATAATGCCATCATGGTATATATCAACCGCTTACGCAGTAAGATTGAAAAAGACAGACAGAAGCCGGAGCATATTATTACGGTGCGAGGCATGGGATATCGTTTTCTTCCATAAAAACATATAAAGACTGAGTGATAATGAGGACTGTCAGGGCAGGCAGTCCTTTTATAGTATATGAATGTACAAAGATTAATACAAACCTTAAAAAATATTAAGATAAATCCCTTATATCTGTAAGGTTACCTTTGTATACTCGTTCCAGATAGCAAAGTAAGGTACTTAAAAAAGTACATACAATGCACAATAAGAAAAAGGAGAGAAAGAGTATGTCAGAGGTTGTAGTAGGTCTTCTTGGTTTTGCCTGCATCGTTGCCATTGTTGTAACACTTTTTAAGAGCAAAACCCTTCCCAGCATCGCATTTATCATTTTCCCGATGATCCTGGGAGTCATTCTTGTATTCGGCGGTTATTATTCATGGGAAAACATTGGTAAGCTGATCAAGAGCGGTTTTTCCAGCACAGGTCCAACAGCGGCATTGTTCGTATTCAGCGTTCTATATTTCGGTATCATGACCGATGCAGGAATGTTTGATGTAATCATTGGAAAGTTAATGCTGTTAGTAAAGGATAATGTCATCGGCGTTTGTGTCATGACCTGTATCATTGCCCTGATCGGACATCTGGACGGCGGCGGTGCTTCCACTTTCTGTATCGTAGTTCCGGCAATGCTTCCGGTTTACAAGAAAATGCATATGCGTCCAACAACATTGCTTCGTATTTCCGTTATTGCCATGGGCGTTTTAAACCTGATGCCATGGGCTGGCCCTACTATGAGAGCGGCAACTGTTCTTGGTATTGAGGCAGGTTCTTTATGGCAGACCATTCTGCCGATCCAGGCATGTGGTATTGTCCTGGCATTAGCAGCAGCAGTATTAAATGGTATTATTGAGCAGAAGAGAGGCGCTGGCTTAAACGGTAAACTGGCACAGGAAGCTACTCATCTGAACAGTGTAGTAGAGGCAGCAGCTGAAGCAGAGTCTGCAAACAATGATCTGGCCCGTCCAAAGCTGTTTGTGTTTAATATCATTTTAACAATCGCAGTTATCGCACTGTTGATCAAGGATATCTTCCCAAGCTATGTTCCTTTCATGATCGGTGTTGCCATCGCTATCCTGGTAAACTATCCAGGCGCAAAGATGCAGAAGAAGATCATCAATCTTCATTCAGGTCCGGCTTTGATGATGTGTTCTACATTAATGGGCGCAGCAGTATTAATGGGTATCCTTGTTAAGGATATTGAAGGTGTAAATAGTGTTATCACCTGTATGTCAAACCTGATCAGCAGCATCTTGCCAACTGCACTTGGACAGCATCTGCCATTAGTAATTGGTATCTTAAGTGTACCGTTAGCACTGGCATTCGATACAGACAGCTACTTCTATGGAATGCTTCCTGTTATGATCGGAATCGGCGAAGGATTCGGTGTTGGAGCAATGCCAATCGCAGTTGCCATGGTTGTATGCCGTAACTGTGCAACATTCATCAGCCCAATGGTACCTGCAACTCTGTTAGGTGTAGGTCTTGCTGATGTAGATATTAAAGACCATATTAAAAACAGTTTCCTGTGGGTATGGGCTTTCAGTATCATCTGTATGTTTATTGGTGTAATTGTAGGAATTATTCCATTATAATCAACAGTCCGGTATCAATAGAAATAATTTATGATACCAGGGTCAAAAGGTCATAAATCCGATGCAAGCTTGCTTGCAGGAGGATTTTTGAACTTGGGACCCGCCAAAAATATGAGTAAGGAGCCATTTTTTGAAGAAAAATGAGCGGATTACGAATGTTTTTAGAATTGCGGGAGTGCAAAGCACGTAGCAATTCGGTATCAGAGGGGTCAAAATACCTTTTGACCCCAACATCAATTTATTAAGTCACATAGAAAATCATATAAATAGATTTAAGATTCAAACCCTCCCCCATAAAGGAGCTGCTGCAGGCTGATGGTTGCAGCAGCTCCTTTAATCATAACCAGTACATCGTTTCGTAAATAACGGTACTAAACCTTAGTGTTGACTTTCCACTCAAATCCGCCTAATATTAAAACTAGTACATCGTTTTCGAAATAACTATACCACTCACTTGTCTGCGAATCTGATTGCACAGGCCTAAAAGCCTCAGCGTAGCCCGCTACGCCTGCGTTTTTAGGCCTGCACACTCAAATTCGCATCCTACGTGATTAGTACAGTTATTTACGAAACGATGTACTAGGTCATTTTTCAAAGAGACCATGAGATACAAGGAGATAAAGGATTATGACAAAAGATCTGACAACTGGGAAGATCATGCCTATTCTGGTGAAGTTTACAATTCCGCTGGTTTTGGGAAATCTGTTCCAGCTTACTTACAATGCAGTAGACAGCATCATCGTAGGTCATTTTGTGGGAAAAGAGGCACTGGCAGCTGTAGGTATCTGCAATCCTATCACAACACTGATGATCTTATTTTTAAATGGTCTGTGCATGGGTGCCAGCATTTTAATGGGAATGCAGTATGGGGCAAAAGACTATGATACTCTCCATCGCCAGATCAGTACCACTATGATTTCGGGTGTGGTCTTTTCCGTTACATTAACGGTACTCTGCGTTATATTTGCAGTGCCCATACTGCAGCTGATCCAGGTAGACCCGTCGATTTTGGACCTGACAGCAGAATATCTGCGGATCATATTCTGGGGACTGATGTTTACATTTTTATATAACTTCTTTTCCAGTACGTTAAGGGCACTGGGAGACAGTAATTCCCCTTTATATTTTCTGATCATCAGTGCTGTGTTAAATGTATTTGGGGATCTGTTTTTTGTAGTTGTATTAAAGGATGGAAGCAGAGGCTGCGCTATTTCTACAGTTCTCAGTGAGGCACTGTGCAGTCTGTTCTGTTTGATCTATATCCAGAAAAAAGTACCCCTACTGCGCCTTGGAAAGAAGTGGCTTGTTTTTGACAAGAGCCTTTTAAAGAAAACCATTGCTTTTGGCTGGGCCTCTGCCATGCAGCAGGCTACTGTACAGCTTGGAAAGATCGGTATACAGGCCATTGTAAATACCATGGGGGTATCAGTTTCAGCCGCATTTGCAGTAGTCAACCGCATTGACGATTTTGCTTATACCCCAGAGCAGAACATTGCCCATGCAATGACTGCCCTTATGGCCCAGAATAAGGGAGCCGGAAAGATCGACCGCATGAAAGAAGGATTTAGGTCAGGTATTATTCTGGAGATTATTTACGGTATACTGATCTTTATCATTTGTTTTGTGTTTGCAAGACCATTAATGCTTATGTTTGTAAAAGATGAAGAGGTTATTGGACATGGTGTTACGTATCTGCATCTGATCTCTGTGATGTATCTGCTTCCGGCGCTTACTAATGGCATTCAGGGATTTTTCAGAGGGATCGGTGACCTGAAGATCACATTAATAAGCAGTTTTATTAATATGGCACTGCGTGTTCTGGCAGCTGCGCCATTAGTACTTATATGGAAAATGGGAATCGAAGCACTGCCATATTCCTATCTGGCTGGCTGGATCGGAATGCTGGTTGCAGAAACACCATTACTTTTAAAGACTTATAAGACCTGGGGAAAGAAAGCTAGGCAGTAGAGCCAGGTAGTCCTGCAGGAATGCAGACTTTATGAAGGGAGAAAAATTTCGTGTTAGAAGGAAGACCATTAAAGGGATATGACCTGGAGCGTTTGAAAGAATTTTTAAAGTCCATGGACCTGGATTATGATACAGGTATTGAATACAGTATCTGCCTGGAAGATGAGGATTACCGCATTATTGCAGCAGGTTCTGTAGAGGAAAATGTATTAAAATGCATTGCCATTTCTCCGGATCATCAGGGAGAAGGGCTGTCCGGCACTATTATTTCCCATCTGACCCAGTATGAGTTTGAAAAGGGCAGAAGTCATTTATTAATGTATACAAAACCGAAAAACCAGGCTATGTTTGAGGACCTGGGTTTTTATACCATTTTAAAGACAGACCGGGTTTTGTTTATGGAAAATAAAAAGACCGGTTTTACAGATTTTATAGAAAAAGTAAAGGCAGAAAGTCCGGAGGATGCCTTAAAAGAAGGAAAAGTCATTGGTGCGATCGTAGCAAATTGCAATCCATTTACACTGGGACACCGCTATCTTATAGAAACTGCTTTAAAACAGTGTGATTATCTTCATCTGTTCGTGCTTTCTGATAAGCGTACCTTTTACAGTGCCTCTGAGCGTTATGAAATGGTGAAAGAAGGTGTAAAGGATCTGGACCGGGTGATCTTACATCAGACTTCTGATTATATTATTTCTGCAGCTACCTTTCCAACCTACTTTATGAAGGAAAAAACAGAGGCAGGAAAAGCAAACTGCCGCCTTGATCTGGAATTATTTGGGAAAAGGATCGCGCCGGAATTACACATTACAAAGCGCTTTGTGGGAACAGAGCCAAACTGTGCTGTTACGGACTGTTATAATGTGACTATGAAAGAGGTCCTTTCGGGATTGGGAATTGAAGTAACAGAGATCCAAAGAAAAGAACAGGAAGGAACCGCCATCAGCGCTTCCCGGGTGCGTCAGGCAGTATAGGAAGGCAAAATAGAAGAGATACGGGGCCTGGTACCGGAAAGTACCTGGGAGCATATTTCTAAGAAGGCATGACTTAAAAAACAGGAAAGAACCGGAAAAGACAGAAAATATATAAAGCAAATATAAAAAACAATGTCATAAAAATGACAGGAGAATGATTATGACAAAAGAAGAACTTGCCCTTGTTATCATAGAACGTCTGAAAAAAGAATATCCTGATGCAGGCTGTACCTTAGACTACAACCAGGCATGGAAGCTGTTAGTCAGCGTCCGCCTGGCGGCCCAGTGTACAGACGCCAGAGTGAATGTGGTAGTGGAAGATCTGTATAAAAAGTTTCCAGATGTAAATTCACTGGCAGAGGCTCCGGTGGAAGAGATAGAGGCCATTGTAAAGCCCTGTGGTCTGGGACACAGCAAGGCAAGAGACATCAAAGCCTGCATGACCTGTCTGAAAGAAGAGTATAACGGAAATGTGCCCGATGATTTTAATGCTCTTTTAAAGCTGCCGGGTGTAGGGAGAAAAAGTGCCAACCTGATCATGGGAGATGTATTTGGAAAGCCTGCTATTGTAACAGATACCCATTGTATCCGTCTGGTAAACCGCATGGGACTGGTAGAAGGCATAAAAGAGCCGAAAAAGGTGGAAATGGCTCTTTGGAAGCTGATCCCGCCTGAAGAAGGCAGTGACTTCTGCCATCGCCTGGTGTACCATGGAAGAGCAGTGTGCAGCGCAAGGACAAAGCCGGACTGTGACCACTGCTGTGTGAACGATGTCTGTAAAAAAGCGGGCGTGGAAGGCTGAAAACACCTTGTTAAGAAGCAATAAAAATTACGCTAAAAAAGTGTTAATACAATTTAATAAAAAGACAAAATAGTCTTGTAAAAGATGAAAATTGTCCAGAGAAATCCCTCTCTTTTTTTACTATACTTAGTGCATAAGTTCCAGGCAGATCAATGGCTGGGAAACCAGCTGGTGACAGGTCCTGAAAGTGCAGCGATCTATGCCGGGAACAAGATCAAGTAAAGAAGAGAGGGATATTTTTATGAAAGGGATCATGAAAAAAGCGGTTTTCCTTGCAGCTGCCGGTATGACGGCGCTGGCGCTTTCAGGATGTTCAGCAGGCAGCAGTGGAAAGCGGATCGTACGTATTTCCCATGCACAGTCTGAAACACATCCGGAGCATCTGGGACTTCTGGCATTTAAGGAATATGTGGAGGAACGTCTGGGCGATAAATATGAAGTACAGATCTTTCCTAATGAATTGTTAGGATCAGCCCAGAAAGCCATTGAGCTGACACAGACAGGTGCCATTGATTTCGTTGTGGCAGGTACAGCCAACCTGGAGACTTTTGCAGGTGTGTATGAGATCTTCAGTATGCCATATCTTTTTGATTCCGAAGAGGTCTATAAGTCAGTTATGGAAGATTCTGAGTATATGGAAAATGTATACGAGTCTACAGATGAAGCAGGTTTCCGTGTAGTTACCTGGTATAATGCAGGAACCAGAAATTTCTATGCAAAGACGCCGATCTATACACCGGAAGATCTGGCAGGTAAAAAAATCCGTGTGCAGCAGAGTCCGGCCAGTGTTGCAATGGCAAATGCCTTTGGCGCGGCAGCAGCCCCCATGGGCTTTGGTGAGGTATATACAGCCATCCAGCAGGGCGTGATCGATGGGGCAGAGAACAATGAGCTGGCACTGACTAATAACAAGCATGGTGAAGTTGCAAAATATTATACATACAACAAACACCAGATGGTGCCGGATATGCTGGTTGCCAACCTGAAATTCTTAAACAGCTTAAGTCCGGAAGAATATCAGGTATTTAAAGAGGCAGCCAGAAAATCTACAGAAGTAGAACTGGAAGAGTGGGATAAGAGTATTGAAGAGGCGAAAAAGATCGCAACAGATGATATGGGTGTAGAATTTATCGATGTGGATATCAATGCATTTAAACAGAAGGTACTTCCCCTTCATGAAAAGATGTTAAATGAAAATCCCAAGATCTGTGATCTTTATGAGCATATTAAAGAGGCAAATGAGGCAGCGGCCGGAAAGGAAAGCAAGTAATGGAAAATATGCGAAAAGTAAGAAAAACCATGATGAAAGTGCTGGGCTATCTGATCATTTTTTTGTTTATGATGATGACAGCAGTGGGAAGTTACCAGATCATCACAAGATATTTCTTTAACCGGCCAAGTACAGTATCAGAAGAATTGCTGACCTATTCCTTTACCTGGATGTCCCTTCTTGCATCTGCTTATGTCTTTGGTAAAAGAGACCATATGAGAATGGGATTTATGGCAGATAAGCTGACTGGAAATTGCAGAAAATATCTGGAGATCATAATTGATCTGCTATCCTTTAGCTTCGCGGCAGTTGTTATGGTATACGGCGGCTGTTCTATTACAAAACTGACTATGATCCAGACCACCGCATCTTTGCGTGTGCCAATGGGTTATATTTACGTGATCGTACCTGTAAGCGGTATCCTTATTATGATTTTTGCCGCTATGAATGCAGTGGAAATGTTCCATCATGAGTTTAAAGAAGCCGGGGAGGTGAGAGTATGACAATAGCAGGACTTTGCGGACTTATTATATTTGTGTTGCTGGCGGTCATGCTGATCGCAGGTGTGCCTATTGCAGTAGCGTTGGCTGTTTCTTCCATTTGTGCTATTTTGCCTGTTTTAAACATGGGAGCAAGTGTACTGACTGGTGCACAGAGGATCTTTTCCGGTATCTCCGTATTCAGTCTCCTTGCCATTCCTTTCTTTATTCTGGCAGGAAACCTGATGAATAAAGGTGGTATCGCCATCCGCCTCATTAATTTTGCAAAGCTTTTTACCGGCAATATCCCGGGCGCATTAGCTCACACCCATGCAGTGGCAACTATGCTTTTCGGAGCTATTTCCGGCTCTGGTACAGCAGCAGCTTCTGCCATGGGTTCGATTATTGGAACTATTGAAGCGGAAGAAGGCTATGACCGTGATTTTTCAGAAGCAGCTAATATTGCA
>ENA-OQKN01001470-OQKN01001470.1-human-gut-metagenome-genome-assembly--contig:-NODE-1470-length-10925-cov-3.855436_pt1 | contig 10925 bp, 7 predicted proteins | sample MGYA00242776_ERZ504794 | MGnify/ENA primary metagenome ERZ504794 (study PRJEB26092, sample SAMD00036434) | human gut metagenome | host: Homo sapiens | study: EMG produced TPA metagenomics assembly of... | reverse complement strand
AATAAACATCCATCAATTTAAAGCTAGCTTCAGATTAATCGGTGGCACGGTTATTTATTTAGAAACCCTCAACAATATTTGTTGGTCCTGGTGTGAAAGAGTATGTTGATGAACTTGTAAGGGCGCCATCTTTGCCGAAGTAAAGCAATTGACCATTTACAGTAATGGCAAAGTTTTCTTTGTGTGAACCATCTTCATTAACATAGTAATATTTACCATCAATGTTTTTGATGTTTTTCAAGGAAAGCGCAGCTTCTACTTCTGAATCTTTCAAAGCAGCTTCTGGCGCCTTAACTTCTGTATTAACAACTTCAGCCTTCACTGTTGCTGGTTGTTCTTCTGCTTTTTCAGTTGTAACAGCTGGTGCATCTGTTGTCACAACTGCTTCTTTATTTGGAACAGCTGCCACTGCTACATCAGCTGTTGTTGCTGTTGTAGCTGCTTCAGCTGTTGCTTGTGTGTTCGTTGTAGTCGCTGTTTCTACAGCATTTGTTTCTTTAGCAGGTGTTAAAACATCTGCTTCTTTTGAATTTGTACGTTTATCGGCTTCTTTGGTTGCTTCAGGAGAAGTAACTAAAGAAGCTGTTGTACCTGAATTTGATTGAGTTACTGTCTTATCTTGAGTTTCATCCGCTGAAACTGAAGATGTTGTTACAGACAATCCTCCCAAGACAGTAGCAAGTGCTACAGAAGCAACTGCAATTGTAACCCATTGCTTCTTAACTTTATGAAGCTTATAGTGTACCTTATTTTCCATTATAATTTTCCCCGTGATTTTATTTGTCAAAATCAGACTGAAATCTATCCGATTTCAAACAATTACATTATATCATTATTTTCTAACTATTTCTCGAATTAATTGTTTTTTTATAAATTATATGTAACATAACAGCAACATTAGAAAAGTTTTGTAACACACCTATTTCATAGGCTTTCAATTCTCATTTTCATATCATTTGATAAGTAAAACTATTTTCTATAAAAACCACTAAAACCCTTGATACAATGGCTTTTACAACGATTCTGACTCAAAATTGATATTTGTCAGATTTTTTTCTTTAAGGAGCAAAAAAAGGCAAAATTTCTTTAAACGATTCTCGTTTTCAAGAAATTTCACCTATAAATTCATGTCAAATCATATCGTTTTTCACTTAATCTCTCAGATTAAGATTAGATTGATTGATTATTTATTTATCAAAATCAGCATAACCATTTTCATCGAAGAAGACAGTCGTACCGTCTTGGAAAGTAATCCATGTGTTTGTCACACGTTCTCCAAGAACTGATTCGTAGTATTCTACTCCTTTTGGTGTGCTGATTGGGCTACCTTTAACTTGACGTCCCAAATTATCAAAGTAATATTCTTTACCATCGATATTTTGGCGTCCTGTTACAGCCTTACCATCTTTGAAGTAGTACCAAACATTGTTACCAGTTGTCAAGAAACGGTTATTGAGACGCTCACCTGAATCTTTATCATAGTAAGAAAGTGATCCGTCAGCATTCTTAACAAAGTCGCCTTTGACTTGACTACCATCTTCTTTGAAGTAATAGTTTTTACCACCAACACTATAGGCACCTGTCACGATTTCACCATTATCTTTGGCATAGTACCATGTCTTACCACCATCAAGAGTGAAGAAATCAGATTTGACTTGGCTTCCATCAGCATTGAAGTAATAGTTAAGGTGGTCAATTGTTTGACGACCTGTGGCGAGGTTACCATCCTTATCAGCATGGTACCATTTGCCGTTTACTTCGAAGAACTTGTCTTTAACCTTGTAACCATTATCTACAGTGTAGTAGCTAATCTTGCCATTTTCAGTAACAAATTCACCTTTAACTTGGGCACCATTTGCACGGAAGTAGTATTCGTGACCATCCAAAGTAAGAGCACCTGTCACATTTTTACCAGCTGCATCACGGTAGAACCATGTTGAGCCATCTGTTGTGTAGAATTCACCCTTCTTAGCTTGTGCATAGCCTTGATCATTGAATTCATACCAGATACCATCGATTTCAGCCCAACGATTTGTGTAGGCATTACCTGAATTTTTATCGAAGAAGTAGAGTTTTCCGTCTGGAGTAACATACTTAGTACCTTTAGCTTGGAAGCCATTTTCATCAAAGTATTGCAATCCTCCACCAGCATGAGTCAAGCCAACAGCCATTTCTCCAGTTGGTGAGAAATAACGGAATTTAGCTTCTGTTTCTGAAGTACCTTCTTTCGGTACATCGAATACAAAGTAACCATCTTTGTACTGCTCACCAAAGCTACCAAAGTAATAATATTTACCATCCTGTTGATAAATAGAATCACGAAGCTGGATACCGTTTGGCAAGAAGAAATAAGTCTTACCATCGATATCTTGACGACCAGTTAACATATAACCTTCTTTATCGAAGTAATAGTAATTTCCAGCATATTTAATGAAAGCATTCTTAGCTTGGAAACCACTATTATCAAAGTAGGCCATACCCTTACCATCATAGTAGAAACCTGTCTTACCACCTTGGTCTGTCAAAGGTTTTGGCAAGAAGATGCCATTATCAGTAACTTGATAATAGCGACCAGTAGCATCGTTACTGAGAACATAACGATTACCACGACCAAGGATATTAGTACCATTCATGTACTTAGCAGACCATTGCTTGATTTTAACAGATGGATCAATCTTCTTACCAGTTGATATCATCACATCTTCAAACAACTGTGGATATTTCTTTTGGAGCTCATCAAGGAACTCACCACCATATTGAGCTTGGAAGTCCTTACCTGATGATTTAGAATTTGCAACATATAAAGTGTTATTGATATAAGCATTGGCCTTTGGAGTACCATAACTATTAGCACGTGTTGCTGTTACAACTTCTTGTCCTGGCAATTGGTAAAGTTGATCTGGAACCCAGTCAGCAATTGCTTGAATACCTTGCTTGTGAAGCGCCTTAAGTGCATCACGAAGATCTTCTTTAGAACCATATTTGTTATTCTTACTCATGGCAAGGTCATATCGGTCAGTAAAGGCATAGCCATTTTGGATAACAGAATCAAGGAAGGTACGGTCATCAGCCGATACAAATTGAGGAGCCATCTCGAATGATGTGATTCCCCATGACTTGAAGAGTTCTGCGTTTTCTGCAATCAATTTATTAGTATATTGGCTATCTTTTTCAACAAAATCTTGGAAGTTTGAGAAACCTTCATAGATAACTTGTGAGTCCAATGCTTCAGTAGCAGAAAATGTCTTGTCAAGTTTCTTATCTGAACCTTTAACACGGATATCTTGGTTATCAGGCGCACCTACTGGTACCCAAACACCAAGATAACCTCTCATATCAACAGTTCGATACCCCTTGATTTCATCTCCACTGAAAGTCAAGTTCCCTTCAGCATCAGTGTATTTAATTTTTCCAGCTGCTGCTGCATCATTTTCGTAAGTGACAATTCCCTTATCAGTACCAAGAAGTAATGGACGGTAGGCTTGGTTAGCATGAAGTTTACCCATGTTAACTTTCAAAGTACCATCACCCAATGAGAAATCCTGATTATTGGCAATAAGGGTCAACATACCAGAATGTTTACTTGTTTCTGCTACACCCGTAGTTTGGTCAGCAGTCATAATATCTTTACCGTAACGAACAGATGACAAGATTTCTTTTCCATTGAACATGTCGACTTTCATCGATTGTCCACCTGAAACATATTTCATACGGTTCTTCAAGAGCGTTGTGATAGCATCGTAGTAAGGAGACTTGGTAGCCATATATTGGCCGTTATCCGTATAAAGATCTCCATAATAAACACGAGTTACCTGCTCCATATTTTGAAGAATCAAAGCATAGGCGGCTGGAATATTGTTAATAGTATAACGTTTTTCTGCCTTCTTCATATCTTCATTATAGATTTCAAAGGCACGTTTCAATTCAGCATCAGTCATGGTATAACCATCTGATTTTGGATTGATTTCTTTTTGAACAATATCACGAATGATATCTTGAACAAGGTTATCATGAGCACGCGCAAAGATATAGTTAGCTTGTGTATCTCCATACTTACTATTATTTGTACGGTCTGTCAAACTGCTAGTAATCAAATCTTTCAATGAAGATCCAGATCCATAAAGTGCACCCATAATTGCATAACGAAGGTTATTATCCATGGCAAGGGCTGCACCATCATGTTTTTGATTATAAGCATTATCATTTAAATCCCAAGCTTCAAGGATAGAAATGTGAGCAAGTGCATTTGCTTCAGATTTATCCACACCAAAGGCTGCACGGAAGTAGTTTGTATAAACTTGGAGAAGGTCTGCATCGACATTATCAACTGCATCAACACGGATACCATCAAAGTTAGCATCCTTATCACCCATAACAATTGATCCCCAGTTCACAAGATAGTGAATTTGGTTCAACTGCTCAGCTTGCACAACTGGATTTGAGTTATCAACGTCATTGGCAAGTAGGAATTCATAACCACCCAAGTATCTTCCTGTACCATTTAGAGAACCATCTTGGTTACTTGGTGTACGGTTAAGCAAACGGTAATCAGAATTTGCCCAAGGTGTCTTGTCATTATTGACATAAAGAAGAGCTCCCCCTTGAAGGTGGTCAGCAAGGGTATAGTTTTCAGTTGTAGTATTCCACTGGTCTTGTTCTTTTACAAAAGACTCAATTGCTTGACGAAGCCATTCAGTTGATTTTTTAGCTGAAATTTCTTGTTCAATCTTAATTTGAATTGTCTTAGCAGCTGCATTCAATTCAGATTGACTTTGGCTGGTTGAATAAGTTGCGTTAAGGTTAAAGTGTTTAGAGAAAGTATTGAGGTAGGCAACTTGTGTATCTACATCAGGCCACCATGCCATCAAAAGTGGACGGAAGTCTTTCTCAGTTGATACACGCCATTTTTCACCATTTTCCAAAATAGTGACTGGACGATACCAGCTATTTGGTGTCAAATAACCATCTACCAACTCAAAGCTTTCTTTCTTAGAATCGTAAGCACGGTTATGTGAAGAGAAAGCATCAACTAGATTAGTTGTACCTGGTGTGAACGAGTGTGTTGATGTGCTTGTCAAAGCACCATCTTTACCAAAGTAAAGCAACTGGCCATTAACTGAAACAGCAAAATTTGTTTTGTATGAACCATCTTCTTTGACATAATAGTATTTACCATCAACTTGTTTGATGTTGTCCAAAGAGAGTGCTGCTGTTTCTTCTTTTTCAGTAACACCAGATTTTGGTTTTTCAGCTACTGTAAGCGTTGTATCTGTCGCAGTCGCAGTTGCAGCTGGTGCTTCTGTTGTCGCACCATTTGCTACTGCTGCACGATCACTTGTTGCTGGTGCCACCGTATTAGCACTTGTATCTGCTGCAGTGGTTGCTGCCGCAGGAGTTTCGACCGTTGCAGTATCAGCAGCCTTGTCAGTTGTTGTTGCTGTCGCATCTGTCGTAGCAGTTGCTGCAGGAGCGGCTACTTCATGCGTTTCAACGACAACATCGCTTTCAGCTGTCGTAGAGGCAACTGGTTGAGTTGTTTCATCGGCTGAAACCTTTTGATTGGCAACTGTAGCACCACCTACGATAGAGGCAAGTGCTGCCGAAGTGACGGCAATCGTCACCCACTGCTTCTTAACTTTGTGAAGCTTATAATGTACCTTTTTTCCCATTTTAGGTCCTCTTTTCATTTTCCTAGTTTGAATGAAATCTACATAATTCAAACAATTTCATTATAGCATATTTTTTTCAGCCTTTTCGAGTCTTTATCAAGTCATTTCAATTTTTAATCATAATGTAAATTGAAAAACATTTTGACAATCATTAAAAACTACCGAATGTCGAAAACGGTAGTTTTTTCTATATTTTTAGGAAAATTTTTAGAGGTAATTGAGAGGTAAATAAACTATCTCTATTCAATCAGTTAGCGATTTTCAAGTCAGCTATTAAGCAAAAACCACATTATGTTGGACCCTGTAGCTGACTAAAAAGAGCAAGGTTTCTGTAACCAATTTTGCCAGAACCAGGCCTAAACCAATGGCAACTAGACTACTAAGTAAGAAATAGTTACAGGCCAGGAGGACCAGGACCAACATAAAGTAACGAACACTCGATCTAAAGAGGGAGCTTGTCGGATTAAAGACCACATTAGCGTTCAGTAGACACTGGCTGGAAGCCGAAATCACACGAGCTAGCACGACCGAAAGAAGCAGATTTTTCGTCAAGGCAAATAGCACAAATAAGGCTGTTGCATCAATGACTGAGGCCAGGACGGCCGTGCCAGAGAACTTTAAAAAAGGGCTGTAAATACGGATGGAATCACGAATGGGGCGAAAGTGCGAACTTTTATTTTCCTCCAGATAAACGGTCTCAATAGGGACTTCAGAGATTTGATGGCCTGACTTTTTGGCTTCAAGCAACATATTAAACTCGTACTCAAAACGATTGCCATCCAGAATAAGAAGCCATGGAATCAGGTCGGTTGACATGCCTCGAAGCCCTGTCTGAGTATCTGTCACCTTTTGGCCAGTTACTAGACGGAAGAGTCCAGCAGTCACCTTATTTCCAAAGCGGCTACGTGCTGGCACCTTACCAACAAAGGCACGCGCACCCAAAACAAGATGACTGGGATTTTCCTCGATTGCCTTGGCCACACGGACAATATCTTTAATCAGATGTTGACCGTCACTGTCAACTGTGACAATAGGTTGAGCCGAAAGGTGCTGACTGACTACTTCTTCTTGAATGTGAGCAAAGGCAGTTTTGAGAGCAGCTCCTTTTCCTTTATTGATAGGATGGGTAAGGACAGTCGCTCCAATAAAAGCCGTTTCGTCGTAATAGTCGTTATAGCCTGGGCCACTCCCATCATTAACAACAATAATACGGGCTTTAGGGAGTTTTATTGTAATATCTTGAACCACCTGAATCAGGCGTTTGTCTGGTTCATAAGCTGGAATAATAATATACATAGGCACTTCCTTTCTGTTTCATCCTATGACTCTTTAGTGACCTCCTCCAAAGCCACCTGGTTGCCCACCACCTTGGGGACCACCGTCACCTTGAGGGCCACCGCCGCCAGGCATTGAGTTTTCAATCTTAGTTTGTTTCTCACCATTGATAGTAATGTCACCACCGGTATAGGTCGCTGAACCATCGAAGTCAAAGCCAGACTGGCCAGTCAGATTAATCGTTCCACCCGATACAAAAATATCGCCGTTAGAATCGATTGGGTCTGTATCACCCTCACCAACCTCAACATTTAGTGTTCCACCGGTCATCTTGAAGAAAATCTCACTTTGACTGGCATTAGCATTGGCCACATTGACACCATCATCCGTTGCATAGACATCTATATTTCCACCATTAATGGTCACAGATTTACCTTCGATACCTTCGGTTGATTTTTCAACCTTGTAAGTACCACTATCAATAATCAGGTCCCCGGACGCATGAATACCGTCGTCACCAGCCTTAATGGTCATGGTATTGTCAGACAGATACATGGTACCTACTGAGGTGTCGTCATCATTATCGACCTTAACACCATCTTCTTCCGCTTCAATGGTCATAGTTGTTCCTGTGATGTTGAGTTCATCATTGACATTGAAGGCATCACCGACTGAGGAAATCTTATAGGTACCGCCAGTCATATGAAGGCTGTCATTGGCTTTAATACCGTTATTTTTCTTGGCATCAATGTTTAGAGTACCTGAACCGTTAATGGTCAAATCTCCTTTAGAAAAAATCACAGCATCCGCATCTTCATCACTATTAGAACTTGAATCAGAAAGTGTGTTTGTAGTGCCATCTTTAAGTGTCAGATAGACATGACCAGCTTTTGTGGCGTTGATTGCTGCATTTGTATTTGTCATGGTAACGCCATCTAAAACAATATGGACATCGTCTGAATCACCAGCGTCTACCTTGAATTGCACACCGTCGGATTTTCCTGAAATGACGTAGGTCCCAGCTTTAGAGATGGTTACAGTTGAACCTGATAGGGCTGCACCATCACCTGAAACATCCGCAGATGAGCCTGATAACTTAATCTTAGTAGCTGAGCTTTCATTATAAGAGGTATCAGAATCTTTAGAAGTAAAGTAGTTGCTGTTGTTCTTATTTGTTTTCTTGCTGGTCGTTGCTGTTACAGCACTTGTTTTTGATGTAGTGCTTGACGTCGTCCCAGTTAACTGACTGCTTGATTGGCTACAAGCTGTCATGACTGTTAGAGCAGTCGCACAAGTTAATAAAGTCGTCCATTTATTTAGTTTTTTTGATTTCATATTTTTTTCTCTCGTGTTCGTTTGGATGATTACAGTTTACGGGACTTAGCTAAACCATTTCTAAAGGTTAACTAAAACTTATCTTAAGTTAAGTTTGGTGAAAGTTTGGCTTAGGACTTCTTTCAGAAAAGTCCCATAGACTAATAGGCGAGCTAGTAAGTGCTATATAGAAATAGTACATTTTCGCTCAACTTTTCTACTATAAAAAAGAATTAAAACAATAAGTCGACTGTTTGAAAACAGATGTTCCTGCAACAAATTCCCTATTTTCCTGGGAGTTGCTTTACGGCTTTGTATCTTATCTATAAAAGGAGTTTTTTCATGGTTAAACAATTGGAAACACGTTTTAAACGTATTGAAACAAAATATGTGGTCTCAAAGGACAATCTTGAAGACCTGCTCACTGATCTTAAGGAGTATTTGGTAGAGGATGATTATCCGACATCTACCATTTCAAATATTTACTTTGATACGGATAATTTTGACGTCATCCAAGATGCCCTAGATGGTAATCACCGTCAAGAGAAAATCCGCATGCGTACCTACCTAGCCAATCCCAAAATTGATAGTAAGGTCTTTTTAGAGGTAAAAGCCAAAGATGATGAAGGAATCGGCCATAAGTTTCGTCTCGTTTCAACTCCACTTGCCATCACTAACTTGATGACAGATGGTAAGAACCATGGTCAAATCACTGACCGCCAGCTCTTACAGGATATTCACCACTTACGTCAACGCTACGATGAGGGGCTCAAACCTCGTATGTATATCTACTACGACCGTTTTTCGATGAAAGAAAAAGAGACTATCGAAGGCTATGCCTACAATAAAGTACGTGTTACCCTTGACCAAAATTTGACTTACCGTGATGAAGACGTCAGTCTCTTTAAGGGAAATCATGGGTTTCCCCTTCTAGATGAAGATATGATTATCATGGAAATCAAGGCACCTGGGCAAAAACCAGACTGGCTTCAAGCTATCTTAGACAAATATGGTTTGAAAGAGCAAAAATTCTCAAAATACAACTGCGCCTATCATAAGTCTCAAGGTCTAGACTACAGGCCACATCCAGTTCAAGAAAAAGGAGCTGCTGCCTATGTCTAATCTCTTCAATTCTATCTTTAATGATGCGACCGCAACCGCTAGTCCCCTTCAACTCATGCTGGCCTTACTGGTCAGTCTTGTTTTAGGATTGGCCCTAACCTGGACTTACAAATACCGAACCCTCTACACCAGAGAATTTGTCATTAGTTTGACCCTACTTCCATGTTTGATGACCCTAGTTATCTTCCTTGTCAATGGCAGTTTGGGGACCTCTATCGCCGTGGCAGGGACCTTTAGTCTCATTCGTTTTCGTTCAGCGACTAGTGGTTCCAGAGAGCTAATCGCCGTCTTTATGGCCATGATTATTGGTCTGGCATCTGGGACAGGATATCTCTTACTGGCCGTCCTCTTCACCGCCTTTCTATTGGCTGTTTGGCTTCTTTTAGAAAATCGTCAAAGTCGTACCGACAACCAACGTCGTAGACTCCTGACCATTAACGTCTCCTACCAAGACCTAATTGACCAAAAAATCACTAAAACCTTGCTTAATTTCACCAGTGAATGCGACCTAATTTCCCTTAATACCACAGGTGGAGGCGAAACCATGCAACTGGTCTACGAAGTGGACTTGAATCCCCAAGTGGACGACTTCCAATTGACTAACCACCTGATTTCAAACATTAAAAATTGTGACCTTGCCCTAACCAAAAAAGCTAAGAAGAAAAAGAATTTGTAAGACAAAAAGACATCTCCGACTGATTTTCGGAGATGTTTTTACATGTTTTGAGGTTAACATTTTCACTTAGCTGTAACCCCACTTTTAACGGCCTAGTATGGCAGTCTAGCTTATCGATCAAAATCAAAATACTTTCTAATCATCTTCATCTTGGACAACCTTACCATCTTGTACGTTAAAGGTATAGCCAATGTGATTGTAATTATCTTCATCAATTGAGTAAAAATAAAATTCGTACTCTCCGTCTGGTAGCTTGCTAGCATCCAGTTTAGTTGTGGCCTCTTCTAAATCTTTCTTACTAGTATTATCTGTATCGCCTACTTCTATTCTCATAGTAACAAGGTGTTCTTCAATCATTGTTTGGTAGGGGATTTGATAATACCCATAAAAATCATACTTCCCGTTTTTACGGTTTTCCTCAGCTAAATGCTTTTTATGATTACCAGCCTCTTGATCAATCGTAGTATTATCGCTGAAGGAGAATTCTTCGATATCCAGGCCTAACGATTGCTTTTTAAGCTCCTTAAAGAGTTTTTGCTCTTCTTTTTTTACAGATTTTTGTTGTAAGTAGCTTTCCCAGTAATGACCAGGGGTCTTATATTCTTCACCATTAACTGTCCAGTCCAGGTTAAAAGTAATTTGTGAATCTAATGATATGGTTTGATTATCGTAGGTTTCCTCTGAATAGGTATAATCAACATAAATACCATCTGAATCTAGAAACACCTTTTTGATAAGCTTAACTTGGACCTTTCCCTTAAAACCATTATGAGCCAAGATTTTTTGCGTTTTTTCCCCTAGCCTTGAAGTAAGAATTTGGCAGTACAACTTTACAACCAACTAAAAGACTAGAAAAGCGGAGGAGCATA
>ENA-OQKN01001466-OQKN01001466.1-human-gut-metagenome-genome-assembly--contig:-NODE-1466-length-10968-cov-3.728254_pt1 | contig 10968 bp, 10 predicted proteins | sample MGYA00242776_ERZ504794 | MGnify/ENA primary metagenome ERZ504794 (study PRJEB26092, sample SAMD00036434) | human gut metagenome | host: Homo sapiens | study: EMG produced TPA metagenomics assembly of... | reverse complement strand
GGCATAGGAATCGAATCTGTCCGCCACATTACCGACAAAAACGGCGGTGCCTGTGACTTTACCTATAAAGATGGTATTTTCTCTGCAAAAATAATGCTCCGGATATAATCAGTTACTGATTATATCCGGAGCATCCACGTATCAATAAAAAACACAATGACATTATTACCTCCTGTAAGTCTGATTTCTGCTTTTATTTCATTTTATTGCAATAAGCCCCGTCGGGGGATATTGATATATTCCTTTTTATACCAGACATATTCCGTTTTTATATATCTTTTTATAAAGAAAAAAACACAGTACAACAGAGATGCCCTGTCATACCATGTTTTTTAGTTATTGTGGACAGTTACTTTACTCTGTCCTATTCTGCCAGCAATCCTGCTGCCCGCATATTTGCAAGCAGAAGATTAAACTGATTTACCACATCTTCCGCACTTGTCGCATTTGCGACCGCTGCTGCAGGAGTTATGGTACCTGCGGGGCCTGTGGGGCCGGTTGGACCGGTTGCTCCTACTGGTCCATCTGCACCAACCGGACCGGTTGCACCTGGACTCCCCTGTGGCCCGGCTGGGCCTGTTGCTCCCGTCACACCAATTGGTCCCTGGATTCCCTGCGGCCCTGTTGCTCCCTGGGCTCCGGCCGGACCCTGAATTCCCTGTGGTCCCTGCAATCCGGTGGCTCCAGTTGCTCCTGTCGGCCCAGCTGCACCCGTTGGTCCCTGGACTCCCTGTAATCCCTGAGGACCCTGCGGTCCTGTTGCTCCGGGGCATCCTCTTGGTCCCATGGGACCGGTCGGACCCGGACATCCACAGTTGCAGCAGCCCTGACTCTGACAGTCAGCTTCTCTGTTTTTTCTGAAAAACTCCATATATTGATCCCTGCTAAAATATTTCTCTCTTTAGGATATGCACAGTCAGTCTTTCCTGTTCCCTTTACTTCAGACAACAATAGTCAGATGTACATCGGTGATCTGTATTTACTGTTTGACTGAGATAAAATACTGCTGATTTTTCAGAAATTCTCTCCCGTAAGGTTTATACGTGCCCGCTTGACAATGATACTGAAACGCTTTTTCAATATCGCCAAGATAATACCAGCAGACACTCAGCTGAATGCATGGAATATAGCCATAGCACTCTTTTTCCACAAAACCTCCTGTCTTTGCATTCTCAGATACCTGCAGTGCATTTCTGTACCAGAATACTGCCTGTTCCCATTTCTTTCTGTCAAAGAAATGTTTGCCTATATCACAGCATAGTTCTCCCGACGGTGTCCGGTATGTCAGTCCCCTGTACAGAAACTCCAGTGCCATTCCATTTTGTTTCAGTTCATAACAGCATCGTGCTGCCACTCTGCATGCCTCCACCTGGTTTTCCACAAAGCCCTCCGGTAATTGCAGAAATTTCAGGAGGTTATCCACCGCCTCCACATACTCCCTGTGATAAAACAACTCTCGTCCATAATAAAATCTGTCTCTTGCCGATAATACTTCTCCATCTGATTCCATCTTTTGATATATCTCGAGATTTCTTCTTGAGTATTCCGTTTTTATGCTGTGATGTTCTATCTCACAGTCCAGGTATTCCGTCCTGCCTCTGACGGCTAACGTCTCATGCACCCGTCCCTGCCACTGAAAGTCCTTATCTCTTTTTACTATTCTTTCACGATAATAGACTAATGTCGGATTTCTTTTTTCATCAAAGCCTGCCACATATCGGATCATTACCACATCCGATGATCCGTCTGTTTCTTCTTTCCATCGCTTCAGTTTCAGCACTTCACTTTTCGTAATAATATCATCTGCATCAAGCCACATACAGTAGTCCATCTCTGCCTGAGAAAAAGAATAGTTCCTCGCTCTTGAAAAATCATCCTGCCATTCCTGTTCAAATACTCTGGCATGGTATTTTTCTGCAATCTTTTTTGTCCGGTCTTCAGACCCCGTATCAACTATGATAATCTCATCTGCAATCTCCTGCACAGATTCCAGACATCTGCCAAGCACTCTCTCCTCATTTTTTACGATCATGCAAAGACTGATTGTAACCATCTGCGTCCTCTCTGCCTATAAAACGGAAGATTTTCTACTCTGCTCTTATAATACTTTATGAGATTTGTAATGAACTATATACATGCATTCCACCAAAAAAGGAAGTCGCTATTTGCGACTTCCAAGTCTTCCCTTAAAATCCCCGTATCCAAAATCCGTAAGCTGCTGCATAGTACTGTCAGCACGTCTGAGCCAGATATCCGGTAACGGCATCCCGTTAAATGTATTATTTTTACAGGTAGTATAGATGGCCATATCTCCAAACATAAGAAGATCCCCATATTCCGGAAACTGTCTGAATTTATAGTCTCCGATCACATCTCCCGACAGGCAGGTTGGCCCTCCAAGGCGAACTGTGGTTCCTCTCTCTTCTATATCATCTGCTCCAAGAAGCGGCGGAAGATACGGCATTTCCAGTACATCCGGCATATGGCAGGCCGCACTGGCATCTACGATCGCAATTTCTATCTCTCCGTTTTTCAGAACATCCAGCACACGGGTCAGAAGGAATCCTGCATTTAATGCCCATGCTTCTCCGGGTTCAAGATAAACCTCTACCTTCCATTCATCTTTTGCCATCCGGATGCATCGTTCCAGTCGTTCAATATCATAACCTGGTCTTGTAATATGATGACCGCCGCCAAAATTGATCCACTTCACTCTGGAAGCCAAATCTCCAAAATGCTTCTTTACAAAAACAAGAGTTGTCTCCAGATCATCGGAATCCTGCTCACAGAGAGTATGGAAATGAAGTCCATCGAGTAAATCCAGAAGTTCCGGGTTTTTCTGGAATGCTTCATCCCACTGTGCTCTTGTCGTTCCCATTCGACTTCCCGGTGCACAGGGATCATAAATCTCATGTCCATCCTGTGTAGAACATTCCGGATTGATCCGAAGTCCCACGCTCTTTCCCGCTTCTTTTGCTCCTGGTCCGAAACGAAGAAGCTGCGTTGGCGAATTAAACACTATATGATCCGCATACTGAAGAAGTTCCTCAAATTCATCTGCCCGATAACCGGCACAGAATACATGAACCTCTTTTTCCGGCATTTCCTCAGCTCCATGTCTTGCCTCAAACAGTCCGCTGGCCTCTGTACCCGCAAGATACGGCTCAAAAAACTGATAACAGTCATAATTGCTGAACGCTTTCTGCGCCAGGAGCATCTTACATCCTGTCCGCTCTGCCACTTCACCGAGCAGTTTTGCATTTTTTATAAGTGCTTTTTCGTCCAGGATATAGCAGGGTGTTTTTATATTCCTGAATTCCGGCGGAATGATTCCGCCGGTGGCTGTAAATGGTGCTCTTTTATCCAATCCTTCCATCAGTCTACCAGCTTCGGATCGTGGCTTTCACTGCGCGGCAGGCCATAACGGTCGAGTGCATCCAGGAACGGATCTGGATCAAATTCTTCTACAGTATATACACCCGGTTTGATCCACTTTCCGGTCAGCATCATAAGCGCTCCGCACATTGCCGGAACACCGGTTGTATAGCTGATCGCCTGACTTCCAACTTCGTGATAGCATTCCTGATGATCGCATACATTATAGATATAGTATGTCTTTTCTTTTCCGTCTTTTACACCTGTAAAGATACAGCCGATATTTGTTTTTCCTTTTGTACGTGGTCCAAGGCTTGCCGGATCCGGAAGCAGTGCTTTCAGGAACTGAATTGGAACAATCTCCTGTCCGTTGTACTGGATCGGTGTTGTGGAAAGCATTCCTACATCTTCAAGACAACGCATATGATCCAGATAGCTCTGTCCGAAAGTCATAAAGAAACGAATACGTTTTACACCCGGAATTGTTTTTGCAAGAGACTCAATTTCCTCATGGTGAAGCAGGTACATATCCTTATCTCCCACCTGGTCGAAGTTATATTCCCTCTTGATATCCATCGGTGGGATTTCCACCCAGTGTCCGTCTTCCCAGTAGCTTCCCGGTGCACTTACCTCACGGAGATTGATTTCCGGATTAAAGTTTGTTGCAAATGCATAGCCATGATCACCACCGTTACAGTCCAGGATATCGATTGTATCGATCTGATCAAATTCATGCTTTAATGCATGGGCACAGTAAGCCTGTGTAACCCCCGGGTCAAATCCACATCCAAGCAGTGCTGTGAGTCCTGCATCTTCAAATTTTTTACGGTATGCCCACTGCCAGGAATAGTCAAAGTATGCAGAAAATCCTTCTTCTTTACAGCGTTTTTCGTAGATTGCACGCCACTTTGGATCATCAGTATCTTCCGGCTCATAGTTTGCTGTATCCATGTAATTTACACCACATGCCAGACATGCATCCATGATTGTCAGATCCTGATATGGAAGTGCAATGTTCATTACCAGATCCGGTTTATAGCTGTTGATCAGTTCGATCAGCTGATCCACATCATCTGCATCAACCTTCGCTGTAGTAAGAACTGTCTTTGTCTTTCCTTTCAGTTTTTCCACAAGTGCATCACATTTTTCCTTTGTGCGGCTTGCAATACACATTTCTGTAAATACCTCGTCAACCTGGCAACATTTCTGAATTGCTACACTGGCTACTCCTCCGCAGCCGATTACAAGTACTCTGCTCATAATTTTTCTCCTTTTATGATAACTGGCTGTTTCTTCAACAGTCTTATTTTATAATATTATTTTTATGGTGTCGGGGATGACCCTGGTATCATTTTATTTTGCAATTGCCAGAAGCAGTTCTCGTAGAACCTTGCAGGCCGTTGCAGTTGAAACACCGCTTGCATCCAGCATAGGTGCAAGTTCATTGACATCTGCTCCTACCACATTCGCCTGAGAAACCATGCGGATGGCTTCAAGAAGTTCCATAAAGCTCACGCCGCCTGCCTCCGGAGTACCTGTTCCAGGAAATGCCGACGGATCCAGGCAATCCAGATCAATTGTAAAATATACCGGGACCTGTTTTTCTTTCAGTTCCCTGACTGTTTCCTTCAATCCATCAAACGTAAACGGATGAAAATCTGTATGCTTTCTGGCAAACTGAAATTCTTCTCTCTCACCGCTTCGGATGCAGAACTGATGAATGTGATCATCTCCCAGAATCTCATGGCATCTTCGAAGCACACAGGCATGACTTAATTTTGCTCCCAGATAATCATCTCTTAAGTCTGCATGTGCGTCAAAATGAATGATATGGAGATCCGGATATTTAGCTGCTGCGGCACGCACAGCTGCCAGTGTCACCAGATGTTCGCCTCCCAGAAGCAGAGGGAATTTGCCTGCGTTTAATATCTCTTCTGCTCTCTTTTCAATATCTGAAAGTGCCATTTCACTGCTTCCAAAACAAAGTTCCAGATCTCCGCTGTCAAATACTCTGATGTCCATAAGATCTCTATCCTGATATGGACTGTAGGTCTCCAGACCAAAGCTCTCATGTCGCATGGCTGCCGGACCAAACCGGGCGCCCGGACGGAAACTTGTTGTAGAATCAAAGGGTGCGCCGTAAAGAACAATAGATGCCTCCTCAAAACTACTTTCGCATCCAATGAAAGTTTCTATATTAGGTAAGATCATAAATTATTCCTCCACTTCTTTCAGCATATCTTCCAGAAATGCCGGGAGATAAAAAGCTCCTTTATGGAGTCTGGTCGTATAGTAACGTGTGCGGAGATTTAACGCACTCCATGCTTCTGCATCCAGATCATCCACCGGATGATATTTTTTACTTGCGAATCCAAACAGCCAGTAACCTGCAGCAAAGGTCGGGATATGTGCCTGATAAACACGGCTGATCTGGAAGGTACTGGCAATTCTCTTATGGCTGCGCTGCATGGCATGTGCATCTTCCGCATAGAACGGGCTTCCCTGCTGGTTTACCATAATCCCGTCATCCTTCAGTGCATTGTAACAGTTTCCATAGAATTCACGGGTAAACAACCCTTCCGAAGGACCAAACGGATCAGAAGAATCCACAATGATCAGGTCATATTTTGCTTCGCATCTTCGAATAAATCTCAATGCATTTTCATAATGAAGATGTACTCTTCGGTCATCCAGTCTGCAGGCATTTCCCGGAAGATAGGCACGACAGGCTTCCACAACCATCGGATCCATTTCTACCAGATCAATATGACGTACTCTGTCATATCTGGTCAGTTCACGAACAACACCACCATCTCCGGCACCAATCACAAGAATATCCCTTGCTTCTTTATGTATTGCCATCGGCACATGCGTGATCATCTCATCATAAATAAACTCATCACGCTCTGTCAGCATTACATTTCCGTCCAGAGTCAGCACACGGCCAAATTCTGGTGTCTCAAAGATATCAATTCTCTGATAGTCGCTCTGCTTCGAATAGAGCTGACGATTTACCCGGATACTGTGCTTGACATCCGGTGTATGAAATTCCGAAAACCACATTTCCATTGTCATTCCCTCCCTGCCAGTACATTTAATCTCAAAATATCCGGATCTTCGGGGCCTGTCATATTGCAACCCTTTGCTTTTGCATATTCAATATAATCCAGAATCTCTGCTGTGATCCGTTCTCCGGGTGCAAGAATCGGAATTCCCGGCGGATAACACATCACAAATTCACTGCAGACCTTTCCTTCTGTTTCCCGAAGCGGAAGACTGCATTTATCCGCATAAAAAGCTTCCTGAGGACTTGTCACTACCTGCGGATCAATATACTCCTGACTCAGAAGCCCTGATCCGTCTGTCTGAAAACGTCTGCGGATTTCTGCAAGTGCACTTACCAGTCGTTCTATTTCCTGTGCACGGTCTCCGATGGAAAGATACGCAAGAATGTTTCCAATGTCACCAAATTCTATCTGAATATCATATTCATCCCGCAGAATATCATAAACTTCGATTCCTGCAAGTCCAATATCCAGTGTATGTACACTTAATTTCGTAATATCAAAGTCAAAAACCGAATTTCCATTTACCAGTTCTTTTCCAAATGCATAATAACCACCGATCGCATTGATTTCCTCTCTGGCATATTCTGCCATATCTGCTACCTGGTGAAAAATCTGACGGCCACGCTGTGCAAGATTTCTTCTTGAAATGTCAAGACTTGACATCAGAAGATAACTTCCAGAGGTCGTCTGTGTCAGATTAATGATCTGGCGCACGTATCCTGCGTGGACGTTCGGACCTGTAAGAAGAAGACTCGACTGTGTAAGACTTCCACCACTCTTATGCATAGATACCGATGCCATATCTGCACCTGCTGCCATAGCCGAAACCGGAAGACCTCCGCCAAAGTAAAAATGCGTTCCATGAGCCTCATCCGCCAGACACAGCATTCCTGCATCATGTGCCATCTTGACAATCGCACGCAGATCACTGCATATTCCATAATACGTCGGATTATTTACCAGAACCGCAACTGCCTTCGGATGTTCCTTTATTGCTTTTTCTACCTGCTCCCTGCGCATTCCAAGTGAAATTCCAAGTCTCTGATCCACCTCTGGGTTTACATAAACAGGAATCGCGCCACACAAGACAAGTGCATTCAAAACACTCCTGTGAACGTTACGGGGCAGTATGATCTCATCTCCGCGTTTGCAGGCAGTCAGGACCATGGTCTGAACGGAACTGGTCGTGCCTCCCACCATCAGAAAAGCATGTGCTGCTCCAAATGCATCTGCTGCCAGTTCTTCTGCTTCCCGGATTACAGATACAGGATGACAGAGATTATCCAGTGGTTTCATGCTGTTGACATCCACCCCTACACATTTTTGTCCCAGAAATTCTGTCAGTTCCGGATTGCCTCTTCCCCGCTTATGACCGGGGACATCAAAGGGTACAACTCGCATTCGTCGGAAAGTCTCCAGAGCTTCATGTATCGGTGCATGATTCTGGTTCAATTTAAAACGACTTCCTTTCATCATTCCTCCATTTCCAGTTTCCTTTGTCTCAACCCTCAAACCACATTCCACAAACTGAGCAAAATAAAAAAACGCAGATTAGGGCACTAAGCCACAAACCTGCGTCTGATCTGTATTCGCATGCGTGTCAGAGTCTATATAGCAATCATACTTTTACTACTCTTATTGATCGTTTCACAAGTCTGCGCTTTGGGCGCATCTCGGTTATCAAAGGAACCTACTTATAAAATTTGAGCTTCTAACTCAATCAATAAGGCAACCAAAGTTACCATAATCGGCAGTGGACCCGGCTGTCCGTATGGCCTTAACCCTGATGGGTGATCCAAAACAATTGCTTTGAAAAGACTCTGTCTGTTACTCTGCATCTTCGTCTCTCAAAATCGACTTTATCATAACATGTAAAAAAAACACTGTCAATAATTTCTTATTTTAACACTTCGCTGTGTTTTACATATATGTTACTGTTCACTCCGTTCACAGTAACTTGGTCAAAATGCATTCCAAATCACCTTCGGTGATGGCATTTTGCCCTGTATGTCTCGGGATTTTGCCATATTCATGGCAAAACGCCTCGCGGGATACTACCTGTGAATAGTAACATAATACATCTATTTCAGTATATTCAATCCATTTAGCATAATATCCTCCGTATAGCGTGCGAGTTCCTCCGGGCTCTGGCGGGTGCCATTTCGGATCCAGTTTTCGATGATGCCGATACAGCCGGAGAGGACGTAGGAAGAGTAGATCTCGCTCAGCCTGGGATCTGCATTGGCAAAAATCTCGTCCCAGTCATTCACGCAGCGTTCCCGGATAATCTCCTTGATCCGATTCATAAAATTCTGTTCCTGGTTATTGACCAGAACAAGTTTTACGAAATCGGAGTTTTTTTCTAGAAATTTATACAGGTCACAGATCAGAGGGAAAGGTTTACCCTTCATATCCTGTGGCTGGTGGGCGTTGGTGATTTCGATAAATTCATCCAGTATATCATTTTCCAGGTGCTCCAGAAGATCCTGGATATCCCTGTAATGCAGATAAAAGGTTCCCAATTCTATGTCAGGAACAGCAGTCACAGATGCATTGTCACCGTTCCACACCTCGTCAGATATCCAGAAGATCATGCTGTTTGTCCTTCCGGTGACATTTATCGTACTGCTTCTGACAACGAATTCATGGTTTGAACCAGTACTTTTTATGATTACAATCGGTATCGCAATCATGCTGAACAGAGGAACAAACCTGCTGTTTGGAGAGATTTCTTTCGTTACCAATGCAGCGGGAAGTGTTCTGCAGCTTGCAGTTTCCATGGACTGTTCCATCTTCCTTCTTCACAGATTTGCCGAAAACAGAGCAGAAGGCAAGGATGTCCAGGATGCTATGGTGGCGGCAGTAAAACAGTCCACAGGATCAGTACTTTCCAGTGGCCTTACAACAGTGACCGGTTTTGCGGCACTGATCCTGATGCGGTTCAAAATCGGACCGGATATGGGGTGGGTCATGGCAAAAGCAATCGTATTCAGTCTTCTCTGTGTACTCTGTTTCCTGCCGGCACTGGCGATCAGCACTTATAAACTGATCGATAAGACTCAGCATAAGGCCTTTTTTCCGGACTTTCATAAGTTTGCCGGCGCTGTTATGAAACTCCGCATACCGGCATTTCTTATTGCAGTGGTGATTGCGGTTCCGTGCTTCATTGCACAGGGGGGAAACTCTTTCCTCTATGGCGGCAGCCGTATTTACAGCACCGATGCCACTCAGATGGGACGCGACCTCCTGAGCGTTGAAGAGGAATATGGCGCGTCCAACCCTCTCGTCATCATGGTGCCGAAAGGGGATACAAGCAAAGAAAGTGCATTGAGTGAAGAATTAAAAGACAATGAAAATGTGACTTCTGTCATTTCCTATGTAGACAGTGTAGGTTCAACGATCCCGGACGGCTTTGTTCCGTCGGATTCACTTTCACAGCTTTATTCAGAGAATTACAGCCGTTTTGTAGTGACTATAAGCACTGAGGAATCCGAAGAAGGATGGACAGAAAAACTGAACGAAGTTTATAAGATCTGCGAGAAATATTATGGCGATGAGGCCAGGATCGCAGGCGACCTGGCAAGTACCAGGGATCTGAAAGAAACGATCACAGAGGATAACAGTAGGGTCAATACCCTGGCGATCGCGTTTGTATTTGCAATCCTTCTGTTTAACTTCAAGTCGATCACACTTCCGGTGATCCTGACACTGGTGATCGAGCTGTCCATCTGGATCAACCTCGCGATTCCGTATGTGCAGGGAACGACGCTTCATTGCTTCAGGCAGCGACAAAAGATCTTCCGGAAGTTGCAAAAGGAATGAAACAGCTGAATGCAGGATTTACGAAACTTATAAAGAATGCCTCCAGCCTGGTATCCGGAGCAAGCCAGCTTACCGGAGGAATCGGAAGTGCAGCCAGTGGAATCCAGTCACTCAAGAGCGGAGCAGATTCCCTTAAATCCGGAAGCAGTGAACTTACAGACGGCCTGAAAAAACTGGATGACGGAGTTGCAGAACTGAAGGACGGAACAGCGGAATTCAAAGATAAGACATCTGACATTGGCCAGCAGATCGATGATGAGATTGATGAAATGTTTGACAAGATCTCAGGAAGCGATTACACACCGGTATCCTTCGTCTCAGCAGACAATAAGGATATAGGACTGGTACAGTTCGCAATCCGCACAGACGATATCAAAAAATAAAAAGAACAAAAGACATAAAAAGAGGGAAGTCCCCCGTCGCAACTGCAGAAAGTGCAGGCGGCGGGGGATTTCCCTTTTTAAGTTATAAATGCAGGGGCATTATTTAACTGAGATTACATAAGACTTCTCAAATGTTTTGGCAGGATCAAGTATATTGATGCCCGGTTTATCGGACAGTTCTCCGTTATATTCTATATTATCGCAGCGTCCCATCCATGGTTCCAGGCAGACAAACGGAGCACCGACAGCGGACCAGATACCGCAGTTTGGGAATCCCTCGCCGCTGATCTCCACATCAGGGGTTCCATACGGAAGGGCGA
>ENA-OQKN01001465-OQKN01001465.1-human-gut-metagenome-genome-assembly--contig:-NODE-1465-length-10978-cov-3.112248_pt1 | contig 10978 bp, 8 predicted proteins | sample MGYA00242776_ERZ504794 | MGnify/ENA primary metagenome ERZ504794 (study PRJEB26092, sample SAMD00036434) | human gut metagenome | host: Homo sapiens | study: EMG produced TPA metagenomics assembly of... | reverse complement strand
TGTCCGTTCTTCCTGCAAAAACAGGTCAACGGCTATTTTTAGACCTAACTGATGGTCAGTTTTCCATGCACTCGACCTTATCATGCCTGAAAATTCGGCATTGAAAGGGAGAAACAATCCTGTTATTTCTTCGCATTCTCTTCCAATTCCAGCATGTACTTATCAAAGTCAGACATAAACAATCTGTCCTGGATAACACGATACTTTTCAAATTCAGTCTCGGCATGAAGCTTTGCAATTTCAGCTGACACTTTCCCTGCATCCTGTAAAATACCATAATCAAACATTTCAATAAAGCTATTAAGCCGTTTTTCCCAGTCCTGCATCGTGAGTGGAATATGCCGTAATGTCATATTCTCAGCAAAATCCAAGTATGCAGTAACCATACGATTCAGCTGTTTCATTTCATCCTGACTCAAATAATTCTTGGCAACCGTAACATCACTCTTCTTAATTTTGCCTTCAGGAGCATCTGCCCAAGTAGTTAATCCCATATGTTCTCTTGTATGGTCAGCTCTTTCTACAATCAGTTCAGCCGCCGTATGACCATGAACTGCGTAATGCATTTTATTCTGAACTGTTGCGTAGAATCTCCTGGTAGTTGCAGAATTCTTATCGTAATCAATGGCTGTGGCATACAGGTCAGTTATTTTCTGATAAAACTTTCTTTCGCTTGCTCGAATTTCACGAATTCGTTCTAACTGCTCATCAAAATACTTTTCTGTCAGATAAGTTCCGCGTTTGAGACGCTCGTCATCCATAACCCAGCCTTTGATGGTATAGTCCTTTGCAATTTGATTGACCCATTTACGAAACTGCACCGCACGCTCAGAATTTACCTTAAATCCTACTGCAATGATCATCTCTAAGGAATAGTGATTTGTGCTGTAGCTTTTTCCGTCGGCGGCAGTTATTCGAAATTTTCGAATAACTGAATCCTCTTGTAACTCACTGTCCTCAAAAATTTTCTTAATATGATAATTTATAGTGTTAGTGCCGACATCGTACAATGTTGCCATCATCTTCTGTGTCAGCCATATATTCTCATCCTCATAGCGCATCTCAATACTGTCCTGCTGATCGCCAACTGAGGCAACATACGTCAGGTATTCTGCAGCGCTGGAACGGATGGTAATTTCGTCTTTTTTCTTTTTCAAATAGGAGTCCTCCTTTAACGTTCCTAGATCATTATTCTGCCTGTGCATCATAGGATTGCTTCACAATTTCCATGATTTGATCTAATTCATCCTGATGCTCCATAAACAATTCTACATCACCATTTCCCCAACGACCTAAACCTGTGATATCCTTGCAGATACCGTTAGGATCATTAATCTCTGAAAACTTCATATTAATCGAAATACGCAATCTTTGTTTCTGGAAGACAATATCAACAAAATTAGTATCCAGCTTATAAGCAACATACAACTTTTTATATTCCTTCTTCACCGCTGGAGATAAGTTCATAATACGCTTATCCAAAGACTCAAACAGCATTCTTGTAAAAGCATTAACATCATATGATTCTAGGGAATACTTCTGCACTGTTTTTTCTTCTGCTTGATATGGTGCTAATTCTGCGGCTGTTAAAGTTGGATATGGCCAAATAGCTTCTGCTTTCTTTACTAATTCATTTGCTCTCTCTTGGATGTGTTTCTCATTCCATTCATTCTGCAAAACCACATATTTATTAAGCCTAAGTGCACTTTCCTTAAATCCACCCGGCATATCCATCTTATTCAAGAAAGGCCTGTCACTCATCTCGGAATTATATGCAGTCAAAGTAAGATTGCCAATTGTATGTAAATATTTTTTCTGGACCTCCTGCCACTCAGGGCCAAGATCAGTTTGCCACTCCAAAGAAAGGTTTTTGTTTTGTGGCATAATATGCTCAATGGTGTAATTTTCTATAGTAATTGGAGCTTTGTTTTCAAAATTTTCCAAGCGACTTAGAATATAATTTCTAGCACGCATATTATAAATATCACGATTTACGAATGCTCCTTCAAACTTATCGTTATCCGGGAATTCTTTATAGGTATCCTGCATTACAAAGAATGCCTTAACAGAATTCAGGTAATCATCTGGTTTAATATAATTCTTCAACGTTGCAAAGGTCTTGTTCATCGAATTAGTCGGAATTTCGCAAATTGCACGTCTCAGGACATAGCTAATACAAAGCTTCAGAATTTCCTTCAATTCATCTGATGTTATCAGTTCTTCAGTACAGTCATGATGAATTTTCAGTAAGAACGGATACGATACTTCCATTCTCAAATCAATAATATCTTCATATAACTTCTTTAAATCCGTGTCAGAATTTCGCTTAAATACGATGTTAGTGTAATATTTTGCGTAGTCCAGCAAATCTTGACACAGTTCTCTAATACTTCCAAATTCGCAGTTCAAGTGATACAACTTGAACTCTTCATATACACGTCCTTGCTTTGGAATACGAGAAAGCTTCATGGTCAAGTAATGGCGGAAAAAAGCATCCATTACAGATCCTTGCGTTTCATAAACAAACAGTTGTTCCATAGGCCGCCAGAGATGCTCATATACATAAGTTTGCTCTGATGGCTCTAATCCCATCAAAACATAGTTACGAATCAAATCAGATTCTGAAAGTTCCTTACCGGTAGAGTTCAAGCTTTCAAAAATTGCCTGTGCATCGTCTACAGTACGGTCTAACGTGATATTAACAATCTGTAATTTTCCAATTGACTCGTATACCTCTGCAGGTTGAATTTCTTTATCAGCCAGCTTGTTAGCGAAAAAGTTGTAATTTTCAATCAGCCTTGATCGAGTACCTTCTGCAATTGGCTTTTCCTCAACAAGGCTTATAAGAATGTCCCGATCTGTTTCGGTTAACAGTAACTTATACCGTTCATCACCATTTTCGTACTCATTTTTTAGAAGCATATTATCTATACGACGAGCATTAATTGTTGTGTCACCGGGATTCTTTATTGCATAATCGCGCAAAGCCAGGAGGAGAAGAGTTAACGTAGTCATTCGCTGCTGCCCATCAATAATCATATACTTCTGAACACCTGTTGGCATTGCCTGCTCAGCAATATTAACAATAGATCCAACAAAATGACCAGCTTTACCTTTTCTCTGCATCTCTACAATATCGTTCCAAAGTCGTTTACACTGATCAATGTCCCAGCTGTAAAATCGCTGATAAACTGGAATCAAAAACTGGTTATTTCCATTCAATATCTCATAGATATTGCCTTTACGTGCATCCATACCGCACCTCCATTACTTCTTTTCTCCGTAAGAAACCGTATCTTCTGCCACCTTGCTTAGTTCTATTTCAGACACATATTTATATAGCTTTTCCTCTTTTCGTGGTTCCACATTATCTGTCCAAAGCTCACACTGACTAATTACTGTACTTATTGCAAAATCGTAATCTTCCGGCGGATACTTATATTTCTTAAGGAGTCGCTTAACCATCTTACGCATTTGTGCTCTAGCGGTTTCTTTTTTCTGCCAATCGATAGTGCGATTTTTGCGAAGCATTTCTGTAAGTTCTCTTGTCAGAGCAATCAATTCATCATTCTTGTAAAAATCCTTGATATGCTCTGGTTTTGTAAGGGCGTCATAAAATGCCAGCTCTTCTTGCGAAAGCCCCAACTCTTGACCATTCTTATAGAGATTTGCAATTTCCTCCGCAGTTTTAAGCAGTTCTTTAATAACTTCTTCATTGGTGATTAATCCGTTATAATAAGAGTTCATCAGTTGCGCTATCTTTTCGGAGAATTTTTGTGACTGTACCACATTTGTTCTCTTATAAAGAGCCACTTGCTCAGCCATGAGTTTTTTCAAAATCTCGACAGCGATATTCTTTTCTTTCATTCTAGAGATTTCATCCAAGACAGCCGGATCAAACAAGCTGAAATTTTCACCGCCACTCTTGCTGCTGTCAAATAAGCTAATGACACCTTCACTCTGTACTGCCGCTTTCAAAAGTTCGTTGATTTGATCGTTAATCTCAGTAAGCGACAGGCTCTTTCCACCAGTACCACCGTAAGTGATCTTAATAACCGTGGATCGCAAAGCTTCCATATAAGCAGCTTCATGCCTTTCCTGTTCTGTTGTCATACTGGAACAAAGTGAATGCGACTGTTTCAAAAGCATAGCTTCCTTTAAGAACAAATCTTTTCTTTCTGGTACACTTGCATCGAGAATAAAGTTTACCCCACCAGTAATCAGCTTAGCCATTGTAAGCGGAGAACCTCCTACAAAACCACTAAAATCAAAGCCATGCAATAAATCCTTGCAGACCTGCAGCTTTTCCTGAAACTTCGGATAGGCCATCTTAGCAATGTTCATATCACCGTATTTAGACTGATCGCGCTTCGTATATTCTTTCATCGCCGCCTTTAGAGCTGACGCAATTCCAACATAATCAACGATCAATCCACCTTCTTTATCCTTGAATACACGGTTAACACGAGCTATTGCCTGCATCAAGTTATAGCCATGCATTGGCTTGTACACATACATAGTCGCCAAAGAAGGTACATCAAATCCTGTAAGCCACATATCTACAACAATAGCTATTTTCATCGGATCGTTATTATCTTTAAATTTTCTTGCGAGTTCTTCCTTGTGCGCTTTGGTTCCGATAATCTCTTTCCAATCTTCCGGGTCATTGTTACCGCCAGTCATAACCACACCCACTTTATCTGTCCATGTAGGTCTGATTTTTAGGATACGGCGGTAAAGTTTCATTGCAATCGGACGAGAGTACGCCACAATCATGGCTTTACCTGTCAGAAGATTTGCTCTGTATTTTTCATAATGTTCAACGATATCATCACAAAGAGATTCAATCGTAGAATCTGCTCCCAATACGCTTTCCATCTGGCCAAGCATCTTTTTGCTCTTCTCGATCGTTTGCGCGTCGGATTGTTGCTCCAAGACATCATAAGTGGAATCAATTAACGCTAGCGTATTCTCATCCAACTTTAGATGAACCACACGGCTTTCATAATAAACCGGACGAGTAGCTCCATCTTCCACGGCCTGTGTCATATCATAAACATCGATATAGTCACCAAAAACCTACCGAGTATTTCTGTCCTTAGCTGAGATCGGTGTACCAGTAAAGCCAATAAATGTAGCATTCGGCAAGGCGTCATGAATAACACGGGCATTACCAATTACCGTATGCGCTTCCTTTTCACCGTTTTCATTCTCTGACATAACAATTTTCTCATCAAAACCATACTGCCCACGATGTGCTTCGTCTGCCATAACAACAATGTTTCTACGTTCCGATAAGGCTTTCTCTCCACGCTCGAACTTAAACATCGTAGTAAATATGATTCCATTCGCACTTCTGCCATCAAGAAGTGACTTCAAATGTTCCTTGCTCTCCGCCTGTACCGGTGTCTGACGCAAGAAATCTGCGCATTGTGAGAACTGTGCATAAAGCTGATCATCTAGATCAATACGGTCTGTCATAACTACGATGGTCGGACTGTCTAATGCATCCTGCAATAAATGTGCATAGAAAACCATAGATAATGACTTACCGGAGCCCTGTGTATGCCAGAACACGCCACCCTTGCCGTCGGTCTTAGTTGCTACCTTTGCTTTTTCGATTGCTTTGCGGACTGCGAAATATTGATGATATCCGGCTAATACTTTGAAACGACTATTGCTAACGCCTGAGAAAAGAATAAAATTCTTCAAAATATCAAGTAAACGTTCCTTTCGGAACATACCCTCATAGAAAGTTTCAAAGGAGGCATACGCAGTATCTTCGTAATTGCCGTCTTTTGTTTTCCATTCCATAAAGCGATCTAATCCGGAAGTGATCGTTCCTGCTTTATTCGTAGACAAATCGCTAATTACACAGATTGCGTTATAATAAAAGATAGATGGTATGTCCTGCATATAATTGCGAATCTGATGGAATGCATTCTCCGCTCCCACTTCATCTTTCGCCGGACTCTTTAATTCCATCAAAACAAGCGGCAATCCATTAATAAATAAAATAATATCCGGACGACGGTTATTTCCGTTTTCAAGGAATGTAAACTGATTTACCACATAGAAAGAGTTATTCTTTACATTTGCGTAATCAATCAAACGTACAATGGACGATTGCTCCTCGCCCTTCTCAAAGAACTTAACCGTGACGCCATTTTGCAGATAATCCATAAATATCATATTCTTCTGCAACAGACTTCCAGTATCAAAAGTATTCAATTTGGCTAGTGCCTCATCTATAGCTTCTACAGGCAGACCACTGTTGATACGCACCAAGCTATCTCTCAGAATAGAGTCCAGAAGCGGACTGGTATAATCTCTATCAAAATCCGGAGCGTAGAGGTGGTCATAGCCCATGTTTTCAAACAATTCAATGATTGCTTGTTCGTATGTATCTTCTGTAAATAAACTTGGCATGTTCAACCTCCTGTAATTTTCGTTATGTTTCTATGATAAACAAGAATTTAGTGGCTTAAAGATCAATGTCCGAAACATCAAGCTCACCGGACATCAACTTTGGCAAAAGAGTATCACGTAAAAGGGCTAATGATATATTTTGCTTTTCATTAGCAAAAATTGTTTCATGCAAAGGCGTGCATATATTTATAAAAGACCTAATTTCCTGAGTTGATGGTTCATTGACAGGAATAGCATTTAATATTGCCTGTGTCATCAGTGGCTGACCTGTACCAATGTGTCGTGAAGGCAGTGAAGCATTCCTTAACAAATAATAAATAAACAATGGGGAATCTTCATTCTTACTTTTAGCCTGTATTGCATTATCACTTGTCCAACACTTTTCAGGACAAAGAAAAGTATTTCCGCAGTATGCTCCAACTCTGCCGATAATGACGCAATTCTCTGCATTTGATTGATTGGTATATGCTAAGACTCCATTACCACCATATACGGGGATATTCCCGATTGTTTCAGGCCGCTTCTTTCCATTTGAAAACTCGATTAAATTTTGGAAAGAAGAGGATGCCGAGGCTGAAAATATATCTGGAAACATTTTCAGAAAAATTGCCTGAGCTTGCTGCTCTAAATTCTTGTTTATCTTATCATTCACTTTTATTTTTTCATCTATATTCAACAGAAAACGAGCGATACGCTCTTGAGTTTCTTTTTCTTTTGGAAAAGAAATCACAATTTCTTCCTGCAATCTTTTTCGATTTATTTCAGTCTGACCGGTTGAGCCTTCCGCAAGCGTTTCAATTTTAGGTTGGAACGCTTTAACCGCATACCCATAATAAACAGAATCAATTTCCTCGGTTGGACGAAGAAGTATCATATGTCCATCTATTGTTGTTGGGGTTGGCACATCATACAATTGAGCAACACGACCAGCAGTTCCAGTACCGGTAGAGTTAATCAGCACATCTCCTGGTTGAAGCATTTTATCAGCGGGCACTTTCTTTTTTGAACAGTCATGTAATCTTGATTCCTCATACTTGATTTCAAAATTTCGATTACATTTCTGATTTAACACACAAACTGTATTCTCATTTTCTCTTTCTACATATTTAGGTGGAATGCCTTTAGACATAAATGATGTGATTTCTCCCAAACATCTTTTTCTCCACTCTGTCATATTGTCACCTTCCTAACCGATATATTTCTTGTGAGCCAACTTAACATTGCTCTGTTTGACCATTGCGTACTGCAAGGTCGTATCTATTCGTTTATGCCCCAAAAGCTGCTGTAACTGCTCAATCGGCATTCCTTTATCAATCGCCATCGTTGCAAGCGTCCTGCGGAACTTATGTGGATGGACTTTCGGAATATTCAACTGCTTTCCCATTTCACGCAGACGGGATTCTATACCACCGATCTTGATTCTCTCATGCGGAGAACGCAAGGTAACGAACAATGCCGGATTATCATCTATTCTACTGTCAATGTAGTTTTGCAAATGAATCTTTGCCCGAGCATCAAAGTATACAATGCGTTCCTTGTCACCCTTACCGAAAACCACACATTCACGCTCATTGAAATTGATGTCCGCTTTGTTCAGCAGAACCATTTCACCGATACGCATTCCTGTAGAAGCCAGCATATCAATCATTGCCAAGTCTCGAAGTTCTGTGCAGTTGTCACGCATTTTCTCCAAATCCTCGTCCGTATAGGTTTCCTTGATATTAGTTGCCGTTTTCACCTTATGGATACGGCGAACAGGACTTTTCAAAATATAATCCTCGTCCTCCAGCCAAGAGAAAAAGCTGGACAGAATCCTGCGGATATTATCTATCGTCACACGACTGGACTGGTTCTTACTCTGATAATCGGTCAGATAGGAACGCAAATCCTCCGTCTGAATGTGGCGGATGCCTTTATCTATCGAGATCACCATCGTTTCAATGGTTGTGCGGTAGTATTTCAGCGTTTTTTCGGAGCATCCTTCAATCCGCTTTGCTGCAACAAAGGCATCTATCAGCTTCGGATTATCGTCCGTATCTTTCTTTTCTGTCTGCACTGTAATCTCACAGCCAAACAGTGCGTTTTCAAGCACTGTTTGCAACTGCTGCATTTGTGCGTTGTCGAGGTGTGGCAGCATTTGCTGCACCACTTCTGAAATAATTTGTTGTTTCATAGATCATTCTCCTTCAAATTTATTTTCCAGAGAACGACTCAACGGCAGTTCCGTTGGCTTTAGCTCCCGCCGTTGGTGGGAGTATTTAGGTTAAACAAGAATTTACTTGAGCAAGCATTAGCAATTTATAAGGACTGGTTTTGCGATTATGCTCTCTCGGATGGAACTCTCCCCGAAAACTGGAAGATTACAACAATTGATGCAATTTCCAGCCTGGTTACCAGAGGTATCGCGCCTAAATATGATGATAGCAGCGATCAAATAGTACTTAACCAAAAGTGCATTCGCGATCACACCATTGACATTTCTCTCGCTCGACGACATCTTCCAAAGAAAATCAATGAGAAATGGATTTCAAAAGGTGATCTACTCATTAATTCTACAGGCATCGGAACGCTTGGGCGTGTTGCTCAAGTTTGGTTTGAAGCAAATAACATGACTGTAGATTCCCATGTAACTATTGTTCGCCCAAAAGATTCAATATTACAAAGATATATTGGTTTTTGGGGACTTTCTCATGAAAGTGAAATTGAAGCTCAACACACAGGAAGCACTGGACAAACGGAACTTCCAAGAGACAGAGTCAAGGCTATGGAACTTCCTCTGCCTGATGAAGATACTCTCAGTAAATTTAATGAACTGGTCATTCCAATGACAAGTACTGTTATATCTAACCAAGAAGAAAATGCTCGTTTATCACAACTTAGAGATGCATTGCTACCTAAGCTCATGTCCGGTGAACTTGATGTCTCCGACATTGACCTCTAAGCCACTAAATTCTTGTTTATCTTATCGTTGAGTGCGATTTTATCATCAAACGACTTCAGAAATGAGCCAAATTTTCTCTGTTCAACCAATGGCGGCACCTCAATTTGGAGATTTTTTACCACATCAGCCTTAACACGCTGTCGTCCAGATGAACCAACCATAGATTTTATTGCTGGTTCTCTTACTTCCGGACTGCAAACGAGATAATACAAGTAATCCTTATCAGCAATTCCTTCTTTTGCTCGGAACACGATATATTCCGTTGAGCCAAACCCGACCTCTCCATCATTTAAGATTGAGACCTGCGCTGTCTTTCCGTTTTCCAAACAAGGCGTAATTCTTGCCATAATTGTATCGCCATTGCGAAACTTCGTGCCACCTGAAAAACATTCTTCGGTATAATACGGAACATCTCTATAAAATGGTCTGAGTACATCCATAGATATTTTTTTGGCAACAGCACCCTTTTTTATAGTTTCTCTCGGATTGAAATCGGCAATATCAGAGAGCTTCTTTTTTGTCCATTCAGATCTCATACCCAATCGCCTCCAGTTTTTTACGAATTACAAATTCGTTTATTCTTTTTTGTCCTGTATTCATAAGCTAACTCTCACTTTCAGTTTCATCTTCATCCGTTCTATAGGCATCTTCAACCGAATAAGTAGCATCATCCAGCATCTTAACATTTATGCCTACGTTGATTGTGTCCTGTGTTTTTCCTCCATCTTTCAATTCATATATAAACTGCAATACTGCTTCAATATAATATTCAATTGCATTCTCGTCCGAATTCAAGGATTCAATATTATCAATACTAATCAAATGAGCTGTAGTTGAAGTAATCAACCGTCCTTTTTCAACAAGTCCAAAATTTCGATCGATTATCTGCACGAGAAAATCTCCAGAGTTTAACCAATCAATAATTTCCTGGTTTTCATCAAACTCTTCAATTGGTTGATAGGAATATTTGTCAATTTCCTTTGCCCACGCTTCTAACTGTACCTTAACTTCACTTTCATTTTTGCATATGAACAGTGATGAATCTGATACATTTTCTGCAAACTCATTTAGCAGAAATTCTCCAAAAGCATTGTCTTTGGAATAATATATAATTTTCGAGTTGCGATGCGTTAATGAAAATTCCAAAATACTTTCCCATAATAGCGCATCCTTAAATCCTTTATCAGACTTTTTGTCTTTTCCCTCAAAAGGAGGTAATTTACTAAATGCTCGATTTATTATACTTTCAAACCTATTATTAGAAGCAATCGGAAGCTCTATAACTTTATTCAATCCTACTGAAATCTCTTTCTTGTATTCCGTAAGCTTATTTTTTATGTATTCCGGATAGTTTATGTCCGGATTTTCTTGAATAGAATATTCAGGAAATCGCTTCTTTGATATCATACTTTTATAAGTTGAAAGCAATTCATCATGCTTTTCTATAATCTGCTTCTCCATTTCATTCCATACAACAGATGGAATTGCTACGGTTACCTGATTATATATGTCAAGTTGATTAATCATATCAATTACATTTTCAAATGTTGAATTAAAGCTAAACGTTGTGAAATCTGCTTTCTTTTCATATGCTTGAAACAGCGCATT
>ENA-OQKN01001458-OQKN01001458.1-human-gut-metagenome-genome-assembly--contig:-NODE-1458-length-11059-cov-6.720728_pt1 | contig 11059 bp, 10 predicted proteins | sample MGYA00242776_ERZ504794 | MGnify/ENA primary metagenome ERZ504794 (study PRJEB26092, sample SAMD00036434) | human gut metagenome | host: Homo sapiens | study: EMG produced TPA metagenomics assembly of... | reverse complement strand
CCACATTTTCCTTAGGAGCCGCACCGACAACTGCACCTAGCTCCATACGCTTAGCAACGAAACCTGGGTGGAAGTATTCACGAACATAAGTTGTTGCCAAACCAATTTGGTTACCATATGAAGAATAACCGTGAGCCGCTGTTTTAGAAATCACTTGTTGTGGCAATTTACCAGCGCGAGTTTCTGAAATTGGAGCTGTAATATCACCAGCACCTGAGATACGCATGGCTTGGTAAACGTAGGAACGCCCTGACAATGGGTCACGAATGGCACCACCGATACAAGTAGCCGCTCCACCAAATGGTTCGATTTCCGTTGGGTGGTTGTGCGTTTCGTTCTTGAACATGAGAAGCCATGGTTCTTTCACACCATTGACATCCACTTCAATTTCAACTGAGCAGGCATTGATTTCATCAGACACTTCCATGTCATCCAAACGACCATTAGCACGCTCATAGCGACCAAAAATAGTCGCCATATCCATCAAGGTTTGAGGTTTTTCTGTACGTCCCAACTCATCACGCATGGCAATATATTTGTCATAAGTCGCTTGCAATTGTTTTTCAAATTTAGATGCTGAGAAGTCGATATTCTTCAACTCAGTCTCAAAAGTTGTGTGACGGCAGTGGTCAGACCAGTAAGTATCCAAAACCTTAAGCTCAGTCTCAGTTGGCACACGTCCAATAGACTTGAAGTAATCTTGAATGAAGAGAAGGTCATCCACTTCCATGGCCAATCCTTGCTCTGCCTTATACTTAGCAAAATCTTCTGCCGTATAAGTTTCAAAGAAATCCAAGCTTGGAATGGTCTTGTCAGACTCAGAGAAATCCTGTTTAGCAATACCAACAGTGATATCTTTGAAACGAGAATCCACTGGGTTCAAAAGGTAGTTTTTGACAGCTTCCAACTCATTCGCATCGATATCCTTGTTAACCAAGTACAATTGCGCTGTGTTCACTGTTACGTCATTTGAACTACCAAGCAAAAGCAAAGCTTCTTGTGAAGATGCTGCACGTTGGTCAAATTGACCAGGCAAACTTTCGATAGCAAAGAAAGCATACTTCTCAAGATCAGCCTTAACCGCAGCCTCGTCCAAAACAGTATCAGTCACTTGCTCAGAGAAGATGTGTTTTTCCGCACGCGCAAACAAGTCCTCTGCCAAATTAAAGACATCGTAAACCTGAACAATACGAAGATCATTCAAAGTTTTCAACTGAAGATTATGCTTTAATTCTTTTACTAAAGACTGAGATTTCACACGAAAATCAGCTTTTTTCTCAACGAAAATACGTTTATCCATTTTATTTCCTTTATCTATTTCTACTTAAAGATTGTAGTGAAGACCAAGTATTCTATTTGTAAAAGGCTACTTCAATCCTTGCAATTTTTCCAATACAACTTCATAAACATCTGTCAAGCTACCAAGATCACGACGGAAGACATCCTTGTCCATATGGTGCCCTTCAGCATCCCAAAGGCGGCAGTTATCTGGTGAGAATTCATCTGCCAAGATAATCTTGCCATCCTTATCAAAACCAAATTCCAATTTGAAGTCAATCAAGCGAAGACCAATTTGTGCAAACCAATCTTTTAGTAATTCGTTGATACGACGCGTTTCTTCCTTGATATAAGCAATTTGTTCATCATTGGCAATATCCAAGAACTTCACATGCTCATCATTGATGAATGGGTCATCCAAATCATCGTTCTTGTAGTAAAATTCAACGATTGGAGTTTTCAAGTCCAAACCTTCTTCAACGCCAAAACGTTTAGAAAAAGAACCTGCAGTCACATTACGAAGAACAACCTCCAAAGGAATGATAGTAACTTTCTTGTTAAGTTGTTCGGTATCAGAAATACGTTCGATAAAGTGAGTAGCTACACCCGCAGCATTCAATTTTTCAAAAATAAGAGACGAAATCTGATTATTTAGCACACCTTTTCCTTTAATAGTCTCCTTACGAGCACCATTAAGCATGGTTGCCTGGTCCTTATAGACCGACTTAATCACATTTTCGTCTTCTGTACTATAAATATCTTTAGCTTTCCCAGTATAAATCAGTTGGTTTGACATGGAATTGTTCGCCTTTCAAGTTTATTCGTCTTAATTATACCACACCAGAATCCAAAAACCAACATATAGCAAACTTTATTACTTAGGTAAAAAAATAACGTTCGTGTTTTGGTTGTTTTTTAGAGTTTCTTAATAAATAATGTATAGAAAAAAGGAGTGTGACAGAACTAAATCCATATAACATTTAGTTTCTTGCCTCACTCCAACAAAATAACAATCGTATCGTACACAACGATTATATTATTACGTCTAGCTTTCTTATTCTTTATTCAATTCCTCAGACAAATAGTCCAACAAATCAGCTACCTTAACCATATGGTCAATAGTATCATCGGAAATCTCAAGGTCGAACTCATCCTCCAAATTAATAATGAATTCCATAAGCTCTATTGAATCCACACCCAAGTCATCTAATTTGGTAGCTTCGGTTAAAACAATGTCCTCTTTCCCCATCTGCTCTTGAATAACGAGCTGCATTTTCTGAAGAATTCCTACTCTACTCATCAGTTAGCCTCCTCTTTCGGACTAAAGGCTTCAACTAGCTGCTCAACAACCTTAGTATCAAGCATCGTACGAACCTGCTTAATGGTATAGTAAACCGCCTTAGCATCACTAGATCCATGACATTTTACTACGGGAGCTTTAAGACCAAAGAGAACCGCACCTCCAGCGCTAGAGTAATCCATAGTCTCTTTCATACCTTTTAGGCTGTCTTTCAATAGGAAGGCACCTAACTTAGCTTTAAGACCACCATTCATGATAGCTGACTTAAGGGTCTTCATGGTACCAAGTCCCGTTCCTTCGATTGCCTTGAGAACTGCATTTCCGGTGAAACCATCAGCTACGACCACGTCAGCAGCTCCTGACATGATTTCACGCGCCTCAACATTACCAACAAAGTTAATACTTGGCTCCTTAGATAAGAGCTCAAAAGCCTCCTTACGAAGACTATCCCCCTTTGTTTCCTCAGTCCCATTATTAAGGAGACCTACACGAGGGTTGGCAATTCCACGCACATTTTTGGCATAGAAAGATCCTAAAATAGCATATTGATGCAAATGACTAGCTGTATTTTCCGCATTAGCACCCAAATCAAGCATATCAAAGGGTTGACCAGTAAAACTTGGCATTGTTGACATAAGACCTGGACGCTCAACTCCCTTAATACGTCCTACCACGAAGAGACCTGCAGCCAGAAGAGCACCTGTATTTCCCGCAGAAATCACGGCACCTGCTTTTTTCTCCTTAACAGCCTGTGCACCTAAGACCATTGAAGCTTTTTTCTTCTTGCGAATGGCTTTAGCTGGCTCATCATCCGAATTTATCTTTTCATCAGTATGCACAATGCTCACACGTTCATTCGCTGTCAAATAGGTCTTAATTTTAGCTTCATCACCATAAAGCTGGATTTCAATATCTTTGAAATCTGCTATAGCTTGGTTGACTCCCTCTACAATTGCTTGTGGCGCATTATCGCCACCCATAGCATCTACTGCAATTACATGCATAGCATTCTCCCTCTTGTCCTCTGCCATCAAACATAAACTCAGATTTCTATCAATAAAATATTATGTAACTAAAATAGACTAGTTCACTGTTTCTAGCAGAGTCTTTCAGCTTATTATCTTCTTATTATAGCACGAACTGACTTGCATTTTAACCCCTGAGACTGAAAACCATTACTTTCCTGTTTCACGTGAAACAAAAAGAAGATAATGTCTAGTCAGCACTATCTTCTTTATTATTCATAATATGTCCCCAAGAATTTAGATTATCAATAAACTTCTTACTTTTAAGATGTATTCCAACATAATTATCATAGAGGTCATCAATAAAATGTCGTAGCTTTCGTTTCATTTCATCCTTAACAGATATGCTTCTCAATTCCTCGAAAGAAAGCCCCTGAAAACGATCTAAAAGATAAGGTACATTAGGATCTAAGTGACTACGCCTTTCATCCTCTGCATAGTGATTTGAACAAAGTAACCCCGAGAACTTATACGAAAAGTCAAAAGGAAGGCCTACACGATGGCAAAAGATACACTCGTGAAAATTCAATCGTACACCGAAACGGTCTAAAACCTGAATCTCAAAGATATTAGTCAAGATTTCATAATCCAAGCCTTCTTCCATTAATTCAAGCGTCTTCTCCAAGAATGCAAATAATTGCGCATCTGCCACACCGTCAGCAATAGCAACATCCGTCAGAGCAGCTAAATAAGTCGCATAAGACAGCTTGAAAATATCGCTTGTAATTTCCTTGAAGGACTCTGCCTGGCTATAATCCTCTATGAAAGATAAGCCCTCATCATTTACAGTCATTATGAATTCAGCGATGGTTAAAGGTTGAATCACAGCACTTAATTTACCTGACCCACCACCTCTAACAAAAAACATCCGTTTACCAGCTTGCTCGGTAAAAATCTTAACTAGCTTATCGTTCTCACGATAATTACGATTGAAGAGGACAAGCCCTCTACTCTCAAGCTTCTGCATGTTCTTCCATAAACTCTTTCAAACGAGCCATAGCTGTTTCAATAGTATCCATGCTAGCTGCATACGACAAACGAACATAGCCTTCGCCATACTTCCCAAAAGCAACCCCTGGGATAATCGCAATAGCTTTTTCACGAGCAAAGTCTTGACAGAACTTAAAGGAATCTTGAGTATAGCCTTCTGGAATCTTAGCAAAGATGTAGAAAGCACCATCAGGTTTAATAATTTTGAAACCAAGTTCAGTCATTTTTTCAAGAATATAATCACGACGCTTCAAATACTCAACTTTCATTGGTTGGGCATCATCTTTACCAGCAGATAAGGCTTCAATAGCTGCAAATTGTGCCATAGTAGCTGCAGCTGTTACCAAATACTGGTGACTCTTAATCAACTGAGCCGTCAAGACAGCAGGTGCAAAAATCAAACCGATACGCCATCCTGTCATCGCATGAGATTTAGACAAACCATTAATCAAAATCGTTTGTTCCGGCAAATACTCAGCAATAGATACATGTTGGTCCACATAAGTTAGCTCAGAGTAAACTTCATCACTAACAACAAAAATATCGTATTTTTTCAGAACTTCAGCTAAATCTTTAATCTGTTGACGTGAGTAAGTCACACCTGTTGGATTAGTTGGGTAGTTAAGCAAAACGGCTTTAAGCTTATCTCCCTGCTCCAAAATTGCCTTTTCTAACATCTCCGGAGTCAAAACAAAATCATTCGCTGTTGTATCAATTTCAGCAATTTCAGCACCAACTAGATTTGCAATTGGCTCATATCCAGGATAGGCTGGTGCAGGTAAAAGAATCGTATCTCCTGGCTCCAAAATAGCCGTCAAAGTTGCAGAAAGGGCTTCTGTAGCTCCAATAGTCACCAAAATTTCATTATCTGGATTATAAGTAAGATTATATTTTTCCTTAACAAAATCTGCCGCAGCTTGACGCAAAGCAGGAAGTCCTGCCATACCTGTATAGTGAGACTGGTTAGCATCGATAGCAGCTTTAGCTGCTTCTTTCACATGATCTGGAGTCGTAAAATCAGGTTCACCAAGTGTCAACTTTTTGATACCTGGTACATCTGAAATTGATTGGTCAAACTGACGAATCATCGAAACTTCAATCTTATCTAAATTTTTATTAAAACGTTGTGTTAAATCCATCACTGTCACCTCTTTGCAATTATGCCTTACATTATATCAAAAACTCAAACGCATTTAAACACCAAAAAAAGCTAGCCTAGGCTAGCTTTAGTCTATTTATGGCCCATTTCAAACAAAGGTGACAATGGACGTTTTTCATGAATACGAATAATTGCCTCTGAAATCAAATCAGCAATTGAAATTTGTTCAATCTTATCAATCAAACGTTCTTCTGGAAGATAAATCGTGTCCAATACGACAAGCTTCTCAATAGCAGATTTTTGAATATTATCAAGTGCTGGACCTGACAATACAGGGTGAGTACATGAGGCATAGACATGAGTTGCACCAGCTTCAGCAAGCGCATCCGCCGCATGACAGATTGTACCTGCAGTATCAATCATATCATCAATCAAGATACATGTTTTACCTTCAACGTTACCAATGATATTCATAACCTCAGAAGTGTTCATTTTATCAACACTACGACGTTTATCAATGATTGCGATTGGTGTTTTCAAACATTGAGCAAGTTTTCGTGCACGAGTCACACCACCATGGTCTGGAGAAACAACAACAACATCATCTCCAGTAAGACCAGCACGATCAAAGTAATCTGCGATAAGTGGTGCCCCCATCAAATGGTCTACAGGAATATCAAAGAATCCTTGAATTTGAGAAGCATGGAGGTCAACTGTCAAAAGTCGATCAACACCTGCAACCTCAAGCATATTAGCAACCAATTTAGATGTGATTGGCTCACGTGAACGTGCCTTACGGTCTTGACGTGCATAACCATAATAAGGCATAACAACACTGATTGTTTCTGCACTTGCACGTTTTAGCGCATCAACCATAATCAAGATTTCCATCAAATTATCATTTACAGGAGAGCTTGTAGATTGAAGAATAAAAACGTGATGACCACGGATAGATTCTTCAATATTAACTTGAATCTCACCATCTGAAAATTCACGAACACTTGATTTTCCGAGTTCAATACCCATTTTATCAGCAACTTTTGCTGCTAATTCCTGGTTAGACGATAAAGCAAACAACTTCAAATTCGTATAAGACATGATTTCCTCCAAAATATCTACTAAACCATTCTACCTTTTTTTAGATTGATTTTCAATGCAAAATAAATGGTGTCACAGTAACTTAACAAGACTAAAAAGATTTAACCTTAACCTCGACATTTTCCCGTCTAAAAGCAATTCCAGAAAGTAAAGACTATTTGCCATAAAATAAAAACGATTCGAGAAAATTCGAATCGCCTTTTTGTATTCATTATGGGTAAATATAGTATACAGAACCACCATGAGCTGAAGATGTTGGATCAAATGTACCACGGTAGTTACCGATTGACATGTTACCTGCATAGTTTGCTTCCATAACTTGAATTGAATTTGCACCTGATGCTGATGTTACGTAAGCTACGTGACCATAACCACCACCATCATTTGGCCAAACCGCAATTGCTCCGGCTACAGGAGTTGTACCAACTGAGTGGCCAGCTGCTTGTGCGCTAGCAATCCAGTTTTTAGCATTACCCCAGTAGTTACCAACCCATGAAGCTAATGATTTAGCACCCCAAGTACATTGACCAACAGGATATGTATTAGGAGTTGAGGCAGCTGATACCTTAGGTGTTTCAGCTGCTGGAGCTGGTGCTTCTGAAGCTGCAGGTGCTTGACTTGCTGGTGCTTCTGAAGTTGCTGCAGGTGCTTCGCTAGCAGGAGCTGGTGCTTCTGAAGCTGCAGGAGCAGCTGATTCTGGTTGTGCTTCAGATGTTGCTGGAGCAGCAGGCTCTTGTTGTGCCTCTGAGGCAGCTGATTCTGGCTGTGCTTCAGGCTCTTGTTGTGCCTCTGAGGCAGCTGATTCTGGCTGTGCTTCAGGCTCTTGTGTTGCTTCTGAAGTTGCAACAGTTGGCTCTTGAGTTGTTTCTGAAGTTTCTGATGAAACAGGTTCTTGTGCTACTTCTGAGGCTGTTGCTGTTTCTGAAACAGTAGCTTCTGAAGGTTGAGCTACTGCTTCTGAAGTTGCTGCCGCCTCTGATTGAGCTACAAATGCTGCCGCTTCTGAAGATGCTACTGCTTGTGCTGCTGCCTCTGATTCTGCAATTGCTTGAGACTGAGCAACTGATGCTGCAGTTGAAGCTGCCACTGCTTCTGCAGTTGATTTAGCAGAAACAAGTGATGTTTTTTCATCTTGAGCTGTAGCCAATTCTGCAGCCAAAGCAACTTGTGCTGCTTCTAGTTCTGCTTGTTGAGTTGTCAAACCAGCTTCTGTAGTTTCAAGTTCTGCTTTATTAGTTGCAATCTCATTAATAGCAGCTTGGTTTTGTTCTTGTTTTGCAGCAAGCTCTTTTTGATCAGACTCTTGTTTTGTCAACATGTCATTATTAGCTGTAACAACTTTTGAAATAGCTGTGATACGAGTAATAGCTTCAGAGATTGACTTAGAGTTCAAGATAGAGTTAATGTAGCTAGTCGCAGTATTATTTTGTTGAGCACTACGAGCTTGTTTCGCCAAAGAATCTTGACGAGCTACAATTTTACTTGATAATTCTTGAATTTCAGATTCCAAATCTGCTGATACTTTTTCAAGTTCAGCATTTTTAGTTTCCAATTCTGATTTTTGTGTTCTAAGTGTAGATACTTGAGATTGGATTGTAGCAACTTGCGCTTGTGCAGTCTCTTGTTGAGAAGCAAGGTTACTAATTGCGTTATCTGCAGCAGCGATTTGCGAATCATAATCCTCTGCATGTACTGATGCAGCTGCTGATAAGGTTACACCACTTACCAACACTGCTGAAAGAATACGTTTTTTCATAATATAAAATACTACTCCTTTTCGATAAGACCTTTTAATTGTATCAAAAAATGGCGCAAATTTTGTTACGCCAATATTACAGTTCTATTTAAATCTATCAACTGACAGATACAAAAATAATTTTTCAAGAATAGGTTTAATAAAGATAAAGATCAAAAGATTAAACACTATACTAGGACTTAGTTGATAAATAATAAAATCCGTCACAGACTCATTGGAGAAACCATAAAATAAGGCAAAGCCAAAATTTATGGTATCAAAGAGAAATAAGAATAAAAACATTAACAAAAAATCAACATAGTTATTTCTCTTAACAATTCGACCTAGCTGAGTTAACAGATAACATAATAGTGGCAACGTTAGAATTACTATACCAACTGTTTTGAAATAATAGGTATCATAAAGAAATCCAAAACAAACAAGGTATAGAAACGAATACTTATTTGAAAAATCAAGAGTTAAGATGAAAATATAAATAATAAAAAGATGAGATGATAAAAAAAATTCAGGAGATAAATAATGATTAAGTATCATCGAAATATGACCATCCCATAGAAAAGGAACAATACTAAGCAAGAAAGGAATAATAGAATACTTGGACAATTTCATATTATTTACCATCTCCAACTAAAGTAACATAAGAAATTTTATCAAAATCAGCATAAGGTTTTACCAAAATCGTACGATTTCCTTCATAATCACTCACAGAGTCTACAGTACCAATTGGAACATCCTTTACTGATACATCATCAAGACCACTTGTAACTACTTCAGTCCCAACCTTAACGTTAGAAGATGAATTGAGTTGTGTCATCTCTAACAGCTTCTTTTTATTATCATAACGAGATATAATCCCGAAAATCTGGTTATCATCCTCTGATTTGACGCTAGAAGCAAGGTAACTATCACTAGAACTACTAGAAAGTAAAGAAATAGTAGTAGTATCATCATATACCTTAGTTACAAAACCAATTACTCCACCATTAGAAGTTGCTAGCATAGATTTACTAACATTCTTAGACTTACCGACATTAATCGTTAACTCTTTTAACCAAGTCACAGAAGGTCGCATAGAAACTTCAGCAGTGAGAACAGTATCACGACTTAGCTTGTCCGAAAGATTAAGCGAAGCTCTTAAAGAATCATTCTCTTCTTGCAAGTTAGAAATAATAGATGATTGATTTTCTAAATTCGATAAAGATTTTTTTAAATCTTGATTCTCATTATAGGTTGATAAGAGATCAGAAATAACATTATGAGATTTTGATAAAGCAGTAAATGGAACTGAAACCACTGAGTCTACTTTGGTAACGAAACCCGAAACATTAGACGAGATATCCTTGGTTAATTTTTTATTAGTAAAGACAAAAGAAAAAAGCATTACAAAAAATAGAAAAATAATAAACCCATAAAGAAGAAATCGATAAAAACTATTTTTCATTTTGTCACCTCAAAAAAAAGAAAACGAATTATCTTAAAGATAATTCGTCATAATACTACGGAGAATGGGGGATTCGAACCCCCGCGCCGGTTACCCGACCTAACGATTTAGCAAACCGTCCTCTTCAGCCTCTTGAGTAATTCTCCAATATGGGCACGAGTGGAATCGAACCACCGACCTCACGCTTATCAGGCGTGCGCTCTAACCATCTGAGCTACGCGCCCAAGCAAATGCTTGGCTATAATATCCAAATAAAGCGGGTGACGAGAATCGAACTCGCGACAACAGCTTGGAAGGCTGTAGTTTTACCACTAAACTACACCCGCTTAACAAAATGGCGCGAGACGGAATCGAACCGCCGACACATGGAGCTTCAATCCATTGCTCTACCAACTGAGCTACCGAGCCATATTGCGGGAGCAGGATTTGAACCTACGACCTTCGGGTTATGAGCCCGACGAGCTACCTAGCTGCTCCATCCCGCGTTAATTATAAGGAGGATGTGGGATTCGAACCCACGCACGCTTTTACACGCCTGACGGTTTTCAAGACCGTTCCCTTCAGCCGGACTTGGGTAATCCTCCATAAAATATAGTCCGTACGGGATTCGAACCCGTGTTACCGCCGTGAAAAGGCGGTGTCTTAACCCCTTGACCAACGGACCATATAATGGGCACGAGTGGAATCGAACCACCGACCTCACGCTTATCAGGCGTGCGCTCTAACCATCTGAGCTACGCGCCCAAGCTAAATGCTTGGTTATTTGTTTCCAAATAAAGCGGGTGACGAGAATCGAACTCGCGACAACAGCTTGGAAGGCTGTAGTTTTACCACTAAACTACACCCGCTTAATGGGAGTTAACGGGATCGAACCGCTGACCCTCTGCTTGTAAGGCAGATGCTCTCCCAGCTGAGCTAAACTCCCTATGCGCTAAGCGACTACCATATCTAACAGGGGGCAACCCCCAACTACATCAGGCGTACTAGGGCTTAACTTCTGTGTTCGGCATGGGAACAGGTGTATCTCCTAGGCTATCGTCACTTAACTCTGAGTATTCTCAACTCAAAATTG
>ENA-OQKN01001457-OQKN01001457.1-human-gut-metagenome-genome-assembly--contig:-NODE-1457-length-11060-cov-4.652611_pt1 | contig 11060 bp, 8 predicted proteins | sample MGYA00242776_ERZ504794 | MGnify/ENA primary metagenome ERZ504794 (study PRJEB26092, sample SAMD00036434) | human gut metagenome | host: Homo sapiens | study: EMG produced TPA metagenomics assembly of... | reverse complement strand
ATTATAATAGACGTAACCCCCCAATACATTATATAGTTTTTGCTACACCCCATAAGAAACGAAATACCTTCTCCTGAGAAAGACCGGTTCCTCGACCGGTCTTTTTCGCGTCTAAAAATCCCCGCCGGTCAAGGCGGGGAAGGAAAATATCAGTTCAAAGAAGAAATATTATTCATCTTTTAATCTTTTTACAGCAATACAGAATATCAGCATTCCCACACAGGAAATAATATTCATTGCCATGCCTGTTTTCAGGCCAGCCACGTTGGATACGATACCGATGATCCAGGGCATCAGGATGCCGCCGAAGCTGGCGGCAGGGAGCATGACGCCGATACTGGCTACGCTGGTCATTTTTCCGGCACAGGCAACAGCTGTGGGGTTCATGCCAGCCATGGAAAATGCAAAGGCAAAAAGCAGGAGGATAGCAGCGGTCTGATTATCAGCCATCATCAGGCAGATGTAAAATAAAGTACAGCTGACGGCCATTTTGATCATAGCTGTATATGGATTTTTCAGGGGGAATACAAAGGCAATAAGAAGCCTTGCGATCAGCGTGGCAGTCCACATAACGGTAACGGTATAGGCGCTTAAGGTACCGGAAAGGATGCCGCTTCCCTTAAAGTAAGTTACCAGCCAGCCATTTACGCTGATCTCTGCTGCGTTCTGGCAGAAGATAAGACCTGTAAGAAGCCAGAAACGCTTGCTTTTTAAGAAATCCCAGTCTGTTTTTTCTTTTTTTCCGGCTGTTTTCTTTTCAATAGGTGTCAGTTGGAAAATGATCCACATGACAAGTCCTAAAAAGCTTAAAGAAAGCATTGGAATGACCGGGCCTATAAGTCCTGCGCCTGCGATGATAAAAGGACAGAGGAGAGCACCCAGAGCGTAGCAGGAATGCATGATATTCATGCCTTTGGTGCGGTTCTTTGAGTGATTACTTACCAGGATGGTACACATATTGATGACACTTCCTTTGGCAAAACCGATCAGGAGAAAAGAAAGCACCAGAATACTCATCCAGCCGGAAATACCTAACCACAGATAGCCCAGTTCATAGCCTGCGCTTAAGGTGATAATAGTGGCTTTAAGTCCGATCTTTGCAGGAAGGACTCCGGTGGCAAAACCTGCCATCAGATTTCCAATACTCATAATAGACAAAAGTGTGCCGGTTACATTGTAATCAAATCCATAACGTTCCTGCAGCAGGCTTACTACAATACCGCTGCTGATGGAGCAGATGCCGCTTAGGAAAAAAGCAATGAAGCCTGACATCTGTAGTTTTTTGTCAAGAGAATTCATAAAAGAGGGCCTCCTGTCTGCTTCGCAGCCGCTTATTTTTTCTTCACGTATGAGATTGTATCATTTGTCAATTATATCGTCAATGAAAGGACTGTATTTTTAAAAACCAACAAAAATCAGACAAATATGAAAAAACATCTTGACTTTCTGCTTTCAGAGTATTAATTTATAAAACAAATAAAAAACAGCAATGAAAGAGACTCTTGTCTGAAAAATGTAACAGGAAGGGGGCGTCACCGACTGAGAGCGCCGCCACGCAGGACTGGGCGAAGGGAACACTCTGGAGCTGGTATATCGAAGCGGCTTTGCCAGAAGGGGATGCAACCGGCTGGCAGGACTGATAGTAGGTATATCCGTGGCATACGTTACATGCGAAAAAGAGGAGAAGTCTTAAGAGCATCCTGAAGATTTCTCAATGCGGGTGGTACCGCGGGAAAAGAAGATCCCGTCCCGGAATACAGTAAATGTGTTCCGGGGCGTTTTTTTATATAAATTTATATAAAAATCTCCGGAACCGTAAGATGTACATTTAATGTTTAATGTACACCCTTGGGAAGGAGAATAAATATGATGGAATTTGTAGAAGGCGTCAAAGCAAAGGAAACTCTTGGAATCGCACAAATCTTAGAAGGATCCTATGAAGGAAAAAAGATCCGCATGAACGGTGCTGTACACAATGTCCGTGACATGGGCGAGGTGGCTTTTGTGATCCTGCGGAAGGCAGAAGGACTGGTGCAGTGCGTATACGAAGAAGGCGTCACAAATTTTGATATCCATGATCTGAAAGAAGAATCAGCAGTAGAAGTTCTTGGTACTGTTAAGGCAGAAGAAAGAGCTCCTCATGGTTTTGAGCTGCGCTTAGAAGAGATCAAAGTATTATCCCAGCCCGCAGAGCCAATGCCGATCCCCATCAGCAAATGGAAAATGAACACATCCCTTGAAACAAAGCTGGCCCTGCGTCCGGTATCACTTAGAAATGTAAGAGAACGTGCAAAATTTAAGATCCAGGAAGGCATTGTAAGAGGCTTCAGGGATTATTTATTTACCCAGGGCTTTACAGAGATCCACACACCAAAGATCGTAGCCAGAGGTGCTGAAGGCGGATCTAACGTATTCAAATTAAACTATTTCAACAAAAAAGCAGAATTAGGCCAGAGCCCCCAGTTTTACAAACAGACCATGGTAGGTGTTTATGACCGTGTATTTGAAGCAGCTCCTGTGTTCCGTGCAGAAAAGCACAACACTACCCGTCATTTAAACGAATATACCAGCCTGGATTTTGAAATGGGATATATTGACGGTTTCGAGGACATTATGGCAATGGAGACCGGATTTTTACAGTACACTATGGCTCTTCTTGAAAAAGAGTACAAGAAGGAACTGGATATGTTAGGTGTCACACTTCCGGATGTAAGTAAGATCCCCGCAGTCCGTTTTGACAAAGCAAAAGAGCTGGTAGCTGAAAAATACAACAGGCGGATCAGAAACCCATATGACTTAGAGCCGGAAGAAGAACTTCTCATTGGCCGTTATTTTAAAGAAGAATACGGCAGTGATTTCGTATTTGTTACCCATTATCCATCTAAGAAACGTCCATTTTATGCTATGGATGACCCGGCAGATCCGAAATTTACATTAAGCTTTGACCTGTTATTTAAGGGTCTGGAAGTGACCACAGGCGGACAGCGTATTCATGATTATGGCGAGATCCTTAAAAAAATGGAAAAACGTGGCATGGATCCGGAAGACATTGCCTCTTATCTGATGATTTTTAAATATGGAATGCCGCCACATGGCGGACTGGGAATCGGCTTAGAGAGACTGACCATGCGTCTTTTAAATGAGCAGAACGTAAGAGAGACAGCGCTCTTCCCAAGAGATGTAACAAGACTGGAACCATAGTTCATAAGAAAGACTTATAAAAATATTAAAATACTTCTTATATATTATAGAAGGAACCGGTTCAGATCTGGTTTAGATAAAGCAATTTAGATAAAAAAATTTGGAAAAAGTCTTTGGAAAGAGATTAAAAGAGACTTCAGAAAGGAAACAAAACCATGGCAAATGTGATCAGTGACGATACCATAGAGTATGTGGGCATTCTGGCAAAACTGGAGCTTTCACCAGAAGAAAAAGAAGAAGCAAAAAAAGATATGGGAAGAATGCTTGATTATATTGATAAATTAAATGAACTGGATACAACTGGCGTAGAGCCTATGTCTCATGTATTTCCCGTAAATAATGTATTCCGTGAAGATGTAGTGACAAACGGGGATGACAGAGACGAGATACTTGCCAATGCACCTGCAAAGAAGGATGGAGCTTTCATGGTGCCTAAGACAGTAGAATAGGAGGCGGCCAGATGAGTATATTAGATTTAACAGCCCTGGAACTGGGAAAAAAGATAAAGGCCGGAGAAATCACTTCTTTGCAGGCCACAGAAGCAGTGATAAAGCAGATCAAGGCAGTGGAAGAGCAGGTTCATTCTTATGTTACGTTAGACGAAGAAGGAGCCATGAAGCGTGCAAAAGAGGTTCAGGCCCAGATCGAGGCAGGAACACTGACAGGTCCACTGGCAGGTGTTCCGGCTGCTATTAAGGATAACATGTGTACTAAAGACATGCGCACTACCTGCAGCTCAAAGATCCTTGAAAATTTTGTGCCAACTTATACAGCAGAGGCTGTTTTAAACCTGGAAAAAGCAGGAGCCGTTATTCTTGGAAAGACCAATATGGATGAATTTGCCATGGGAAGCACCACAGAGACTTCCTATTACGGTGTGACCCGCAACCCATGGAATACAGAGCATGTACCTGGTGGTTCTTCAGGCGGCTCCTGTGCAGCTGTAGCAGCTAATGAGTGCTTTTATGCATTAGGTTCTGATACAGGCGGTTCTATCCGTCAGCCAAGTTCCTTCTGCGGCGTTACCGGCATTAAACCCACCTATGGAACTGTATCCCGTTATGGCCTCATCGCCTATGGTTCTTCCCTGGACCAGATCGGACCGGTTGCAAAGGACGTTTCCGATTGTGCAGCGATTCTGGAAGCGATTTCTTCCCATGATTTAAAAGACAGCACTTCCATGGTCCGTACAGACTGTGATTTTACCTCTGCATTAAAAGATGATGTAAAGGGAATGAAGATCGGTATCCCATCAAGCTATTTTGGTGAAGGACTGGATGAGGAAGTAAGGGCAGCCATTTTAAAGGCAGCAGATATTTTAAAGGAAAAAGGCGCTATTGTAGAAACCTTTGATTTAGGTTTGGTAGATTATGCTATTCCTGCTTATTACGTCATTGCTTCTGCAGAAGCAAGTTCCAACCTTTCACGTTTTGACGGCATAAAATATGGCTACCGCACCAAAGCATACGAGGGTCTTCACAACATGTATAAAAAGACACGTTCTGAAGGCTTCGGACCGGAAGTAAAGCGCCGTATCATGCTTGGCTCTTTCGTATTAAGCTCCGGTTATTATGACGCTTATTATTTAAAGGCCCTGCGTACCAAGGCTCTGATCAAGAAAGAATTTGATAAAGCTTTTGCAAAATATGACCTGATCCTGGCTCCTGCATCTCCTGATACAGCACCAAAGCTGGGAGCTTCCTTAAGTGATCCATTAAAGATGTATCTGGGTGATATTTATACGATTTCCGTTAATCTGGCTGGTCTTCCTGGAATGACCGTTCCATGCGGCATGGACTCTAAGGGTCTTCCGATTGGAATGCAGCTGATCGGTGACTGCTTTAAGGAAAAGAACATTATCCGCGCAGGATATGCATTTGAGTGTACCAGAAAATACGAAATGCCTAAGCTGGCAAAAGTATCTGACTGAGGAGGAGTAAGCCATGAGTAAACAGTATGAGACCGTCATCGGTCTGGAAGTCCATGTAGAACTGGCAACAAAGACGAAAATATTCTGCGGCTGCTCTACCGCTTTCGGAGGAGCGCCAAATACCCATACATGCCCGGTATGTACCGGTATGCCCGGTTCTCTGCCTGTATTAAATAAACAGGTGGTAGAATATGCCATGGCAGTAGGTCTGGCTGCAAACTGCCAGATCAACCAGTACTGCAAATTTGACCGTAAAAACTATTTTTATCCAGATAATCCACAGAACTACCAGATCTCACAGCTGTACCTGCCTATCTGTCACGATGGCTGGGTAGAGATCGAAACAGAGTCCGGCATAAAGAAAAAGGTCGGTATCCATGAGATCCACATGGAAGAGGATGCAGGAAAGCTGGTCCATGACGAGTGGGAAGACTGCTCCCTGGTAGATTACAACCGAAGCGGTGTACCGCTGATCGAGATCGTTTCTGAACCGGATATGAGAAGCGCAGAGGAAGTAATCGCATATCTGGAAAAACTTCGTCTGATCATCCAGTATCTGGGAGCTTCTGACTGTAAGCTTCAGGAAGGTTCCATGCGAGCTGACGTAAACATATCTGTCCGTGAAGTGGGAGCGTCGGAATTTGGCACCAGGACTGAGATGAAGAATATCAACTCTTTTAAGGCTATTGCACATGCCATTGAAGGGGAAACAAGACGCCAGATCGAGCTGATCGAAGACGGCAGGAAGGTCATCCAGGAAACAAGACGCTGGGATGATAATAAAGAAAGCTCAAAGGCTATGCGTTCTAAGGAAGATGCCCAGGATTACCGCTATTTCCCGGATCCGGACCTGACACCGGTGGTGATCAGTGATGAGTGGATCGCAAGGATCAGGGCAGCACAGCCAGAACTTCGTACCGAGAAAATGGTCCGTTATATCAGCGAATTTGACCTGCCTCAGTATGATGCACAGATCCTTACAAATTCCAAGCATGTGGCAGATGTATTTGAGGAGACAGTAAAGCTTTGTGGAAAGCCAAAAGAGGCATCCAACTGGCTGATGGTAGAAGCTATGCGCCTGCTGAAAGAACATGAAATGGATCCGGATGATATGGGCTTTTCACCTGCAAATCTGGCAAAGCTGATCCAGATGGTAGCAGCTGGCGAGATCAACCGTACCGTGGCGAAGACTGTATTTGAAGAGATCTTTGAGCATAATGTGGATCCGGCTGTTTATGTAGAAGAAAAGGGCTTAAAGGTAGTAAATGATGAAGGTGCTTTAAAGGCCACCATTGAAGGCATTCTGGCGGCAAATCCGCAGTCCGTAGCCGATTATAAGGGCGGAAAAGAAAAAGCCATGGGCTTTTTGGTAGGACAGACTATGAAGGCTATGAAGGGAAAGGCAGACCCTGGAATGGTAAATAAGCTGTTAAAGGAGCTGTTAGCGCAGTAAAAACTGAAAATCAGTTTGCACAGTCAAATTCCCCGGTTTACCGGGGAATTTACTGAGCTATAAGTAAAAATATATGCGGTGTATTTAAACATAAGCAAAGCTTTTGACTTCATAAGGAAATTTTGTGTTGACGGAATAAATACTTTGGTGTATATTTTATAGCAATGAAAGAAAATGTGTTTATGGCACTGACATATGTCTGTCTTAAGAACACATATAGAGGAGGAAATTATGAAGCCGTATGCAGAGATGACCAAAGAAGAACTGGTAGCCCTTCGCAAAGACCTGAAGGCAAAGTATCACGATTTTCAGACAAAAGATCTGAGACTGGATATGTCCAGAGGTAAGCCAAGCGCAGATCAGCTGGATCTGTCCATGGGCATGATGGACGTGCTCAGCAGTGATGATGACCTGACCTGTGAAGATGGTACAGACTGCCGTAACTACGGAGTGCTTACCGGTATTGATGAAGCAAAGGAACTTCTGGCAGATATGATGGAGGTTAATCCTTCTACCATTATCATTTATGGAAACTCCAGCTTAAATGTTATGTATGATACGGTTTCAAGAGCCATGACACATGGTATCATGGGAAATACCCCATGGTGCAAGCTGGATAAGGTAAAATTCCTTTGCCCGGTTCCGGGATATGACCGTCACTTTGGTATTACCCAGTATTTCGGTATTGAGATGATCAATGTTCCTATGACTCCGGAAGGTCCTGATATGGATATGATAGAAGAGCTGGTAGCTAATGATGCTTCTATTAAGGGTATCTGGTGTGTACCGAAGTATTCCAATCCACAGGGGTATTCCTATTCTGACGAAACAGTACGCCGCTTTGCAAGACTGGAACCGGCTGCTCCTGATTTTCGTATTTTCTGGGATAATGCATATGGCATCCATCACCTGTATGACCATGACCAGGATCATCTGATCGAGATCCTTGCAGAGTGCAAAAGAGCAGGAAATCCTGATCTGGTTTACAAGTTTGCATCTACTTCCAAGATCAGCTTCCCAGGTTCCGGTATCGCAGCCATCGCTACCTCCCACAACAACCTGGAAGACATCAAGGCTCAGTTAAAGCACCAGACCATTGGCCATGACAAGGTAAATCAGCTGCGTCATGTACGTTTCTTTAAGGACATCCATGGAATGGTAGAGCATATGAGAAAGCATGCAGACATCATCCGTCCGAAGTTTGAAGCTGTAGAAGAGATCCTGGAAAGAGAGCTGGGCGGTCTTGGTATTGGCGAGTGGACCAAGCCAAAGGGCGGCTACTTTATTGCTTTTGATTCCTTAGATGGCTGTGCAAAAGATATTGTAGCAAAATGCAAGAAAGCAGGCGTTGTTATGACCTCTGCCGGAGCAACCTACCCATACGGAAAAGATCCTCATGACAGCAATATCCGTATTGCCCCGACTTATCCACCTCTGGGCGACCTGATCGTGGCTACAGAGCTGTTTGCATTGTGCGTAAAGCTTTCCAGCGTTGAGAAGCTGTTAAAGGGAATGGAGTAAACCTAGTACATCGTTTTCAAAATAACTATACCACTCACTTGTCTGCGAATCTGATTGCACAGGCCTAAAAGCCTCAGCGTAGCCCGCTACGCCTGCGTTTTTAGACCTGCACACTCAACTCCGCATCCTACGTGATTAGTACAGTTATTTTCGAAACGATGTACTGGTCTGGGATAAGGTTTTTGTTATTCCTTTACTAAAGCTGCCATGTCTTTCGGGAGTGGAGCTGTAAAGCTTAAAGGTGTTTTTGTCAGTGGATGGATAAATTCCAGTCCATAAGAGTGGAGTGGCTGGCGGCTGATATAGCGGTAGTCCGGATTATAGAGAAAATCACCGGGAAGAGGATGACCGATATAGCCCATATGGACTCGGATCTGATGAGTCCGGCCGGTATCCAGCTTCAGACTGATATAAGAAAGATCCTTTTCTTCATCATAGGAGAGAAGACGGTAATGGGTTCTGGCTGTCTCACCATTTTCAAAGTCAATACGGCGCAGGACAGTAGAGTCTTCTGCTCGTCCTATTGGGGCATCAATGATGCCCTCTTTTTCTGTCTTTCCACAGACAATAGCACGGTATTGTCTGTGGATCTGCCTGTGGAGCATCTGGTCAGATAAGATACAGCCTGCAAGAAGATGCTTGGCAATGACTAAAAGACCGGTGGTATCCCGGTCTAAGCGGTTAATGGCCCGGTAGACCAGAGTCTGGCCTTTGCTCTGGTAATACCAGGCAACGGCGTTTGCTAATGTGTGGTCAAAATGGCCTTGGGAAGGGTGGATAGGCACACCGGCATCTTTATTTATCACTAAAATATCCTCATCCTCATAGATGATATTTAAAGGAAGCCTAACAGGAACAATGTTCTGGGAGTTTTCCTCTTCTAATGCAGCGGTCAGTATTTCACCTGCCTGCAGACGGTGGATGGTATAAGCAAGCTTCCCGCCGATAGTAAGGCCGGTGGGAGAATTTCTCAGTTTAACTACCAGACGGTGGGAATAGCCTTTGCTCCTTAAAAACTGTTCTATGGTCTTTCCCTGGTCTTCTTCGGTGATCTTGTATTGTAATGTCTTTTTTATCATGTATATTTAAAGTTCCTCTCCAGATCCGTTTTTTGCAGATCCTGTTTTAAAGGTTTTCTTTTTGCTTGCAGCATGGTCTACGATGGCATCTTTTTGCAGAAAACTGGCACGTTTGATGCTGTCGATGCCAAAACGGCTGCGGATAGAATCTACGGTTTTTTCAAATTCCTTTTTTTTTCTGGCGTGAGGCTCTTCAAAACGGCTCATCTGGCAGAAGCTGTCATCAGATATTTTGCCCACCCGCAGTCCCATAAGCCGCAGGGGAGTCATATCCCAGGCTTCTTTTAAAAGTCTGCAGGCACATTCAAAAAGCTGTGATGTAGAATCTGTAGGTTCATTTAAGGTCATCTGATGGGACTGGTTTTTAAAGGACCAGTCCCGAAGTTCCACACATACACTGCTGCAGAGTACATGGTCTGCCCGCAGTCTGGCACCCACGGTCTCGCACAGGGAGAGGAGTACCTGACAGCCTGTTTCATAATCGGAAATATCCCTGGATAAGGTAATGCTGTTTCCGTATCCTTTATTAACAGGCTCTTTTTCTGCTACAGGGTCATTGTCAATGCCGTTGGCATATTGGTGGATCATCACTGCGTATTTTTCACCCAGATGTATTTTTAACAGATTTAAGTCCCAGCGAGCCAGCTGGCCAATGGTGCGAATACCCAGGTTTTCCAGCTTTTTCTGGGCAGACTGTCCTACGCAGAATAAGTCACGGATGGGCAGAGGCCACATTTTTTCTGCTATCTCATTAGGAAAAAGTGTATGGCATTTGTCCGGCTTTTCAAAATCAGAGGCCATTTTTGCCAAAAGCTTGTTTGAAGAAATACCAATATTAACAGTAAAGCCAAGCTGGTCCCGGATCCGGTTCCGTATTATATTGGCAGTGCTTAAAGGAGGACCGAACAGGTGAATGGTATCTGTCATATCCAGAAAAGTCTCGTCGATACTAAATTTTTCATGGTCCGGCGTGTATTCCTCTAAAAGAGTCATCATTTTTCTGGAACACTGGATATAGAAATCAAAACGAGAAGGTACGATCACCAGATCAGGACATTTTCGTAACGCTTGGGAGATAGGTTCCCCGGTGGTAACCCCCTGTTTCTTTGCCAGAGTGGATTTTGCCAGAATGATACCGTGACGGGTGCTTGAATCACCGCCTACTGCACAGGCAATGGTGCGCAGATCTGTATCCTGGGGATTTTTCTCAAGGCGGTATACAGATTCCCAGCTTAAAAAAGCAGAATTTACATCAATATGAAAAATAACGCGCTGTTTCGGTATATTCATAGTGCTCTCCTGAAAAATGAATGTGCTCCTGAAAGGGAGAATACATGTTCTGTAAAAATCATAACACAGGCAGCAGATATAGTCAATTTCAGCATATCTGTAAATCAGATGGAATAGGATAAGAAAAAGAACCCTTTGGGGAGAAGCCCTTAAGGTGAATGAGAAAAGAAATGCTTTAAACAGAGGGATGCGGTGGAAATTCCGTTGTTTGGTCCTGGTTTTTGTACTTGTTTATTTGTTCCTTTTTTGTAATCTGCAAAGTCTGGCAGAGGAAAAAGACGGACTGAAGCTTTATTCCCAGTCCGCTGTTTTGATGGATGGGTACAGCGGCCGCGTTCTTTATGGAAAAAATGAAAAACAGGTGCGGCCCATGGCAAGCACCACTAAGATCATGACCTGTATCCTGGCACTGGAAATGGGAGATTTAGACGATCTGGTCACAGCTTCTTCTTGTGCAGCTTCCCAGCCAAAGGTACATATGGGAGAGAAAAAGGGAGAGAAATATCTGTTAAAAGATCTGCTTTACGGTCTGATGCTAGACTCTTATAATGATGCCTCAGTAATGATCGCAGAGCCTATTGGAGGG
>ENA-OQKN01001455-OQKN01001455.1-human-gut-metagenome-genome-assembly--contig:-NODE-1455-length-11074-cov-3.404129_pt1 | contig 11074 bp, 6 predicted proteins | sample MGYA00242776_ERZ504794 | MGnify/ENA primary metagenome ERZ504794 (study PRJEB26092, sample SAMD00036434) | human gut metagenome | host: Homo sapiens | study: EMG produced TPA metagenomics assembly of... | reverse complement strand
GTATTGGGATTCAGTTTTGATTTCCTAAAAACAGTTTGACAAATACTTGGATTGAAGCTCTGACAGTGGGACATCCGATTTGGCTTGTTCTCTATCAAGTGGTCTTATTTGTTTTGGGGATTGCTTTTGCTTTCGTAAACGTTAGTGGTGAACAAATTGCAGAACGCATGCGAAAATCAGGAGAGTACATTTACAATGTTTATCCTGGCCCTGATACAAGCCGTTATATCAATAAAGTTGTCATGAAATTTGCTGTTATTGGGGCAATTTATACAGTTATCATGGCAGGTGGCCCTATGATGATTGTGCTTATTAATCCGCAGTACTTACAACTCAGTATGATTCCTGGAATGTTTTTGATTTACAGTGGAATGGTATACAATGTACGCGAAGAAATTGCGGCTATGACCCTAAATGAATCCTATAAAGGTTTATTTGACTAGATTAAAAGTTAAAATTATTTATATCACCTCAATTGTTCATTTGAGAGTGATAGGTAGTCTGGTGATCTTTTTGACCTGCCTACCTATCATCCTTAATATATCGTTAATTATTTTGAATTCATAAAAAATGGGAGAACATATGTATTATTTAATTCCGGCTTGGTACGGTCAAGGGGCAGAGTTTTGGCAACCTGACTTAACACCGTGGTATTTTAGAACCTCGAAAATAGAATTTGATGATACTTTACACCAAGCACGTATTTTTCAAGGCCAAGCGATGTCGCCTAGATTATTACTTTTAGCTTATCAACCACATTTACGTTATTTTCTGCACCGCTTTGATCTCTTAGAAGTGTCGCATTTTTCAGTGTTTGATGCTATTCAAGGAATCAAAGATCAGCCCATGCGTTGCCTACAAGTATCTGACTTGGATTGGGATGATGATTGTGACTTTATTTTTACCCCCTTCATTATTGTTGTTGAGAAACATCATCAGCGTTTTGCCGAAATAGAGTTGGGACCAGAAGGATATTTGAGTCTTATTCGATATTATCAGGATGGCCTGATTTTAAGAGAAGAAATTTATGATGACAGAGGATTTGTTTCCAGTATCCTTCATTTTGAAAATGGTCAGGCAACACACCGAGATTATTTGAATGAAGATGGCATTTGGCAACTTTGTCATTTCTTTGATGGACGAGGGATCGTAAGTAATCCAAGAACAGATCATCGTTTTAAGAAAAATTACTATATCAGTATGGAAGAAGTCATTTGGGAGTTTTTTGATGCTTATATTGCTCAAGAATTGACGCCTTCGGATTGCTTTGTCGTTGCGTCGAAAAGTAATCTGAATCAAACTCTTTATAGTCATCTACCAGAGGCTAATCAGAAAATCTTGACCTACTTCAAAGAACGCAATCAAAATGACTCTATAGAGGATTATGCTTCTTATTTGCAACTTGTTGATCTGATTATTAGTGATTCTCAGGACTTTTCTACAGAATTAAGAAAACTATTTCCAGAGCAAGCTGAGAAGATTCAGCATATGGCATCTTATGATACCCGTCTAGCACTTGGAAAGAGCCAACGTCTTAAGTCATCTAAACTCTATTACCAGGTGAATTTAGATGATATCAGTTGGGAAGCTATCTATCAGGTTTTAGATTTTGTAGCAAATCACCAGAATACTTATATTGTATTTGGAACTTTCAATGCGAATCCGCATGATTTTGATACATTTAAAGAAGACGTAGAGCACCTTATCTCTGAAAAACTGAATAAGAAAAAATTCAAACACATAAAAGATAATCAAAGTGCAGAAAACTACCTCGCTGAAAATGAGGAAGTTGAGTATCGTTATGATTTTGTTAATTTGATTGATGAGACAGCCTTGATTAAAGAATTTGAGTATACCCGTCTTATTGTTGATCTCAGCTTGGAACCACATCGTTATACTCAAATTGCAGGCATTAGTGCTGGAATTCCACAGATAAATAGGGTCACTTCGGACTATGTAACACATTTGAAAAATGGTTATATTCTAGAAGAAGTAACACAATTTGAGGAGGCGGCATCTTATTATCTTGATCAGTTAAAGTACTGGAATCAAGCTTTAATTGAAGCAATTGAGAAAATCAGAGAAAATACAGGAGAGCGTTTTGTTGAAAAATGGGAGCACTATTTGAAGGAGGATAAGTATGTCTAAAATTAGCATTTTGCAGGTTGGACGAGATAATTGGTCAAATACTTATGAGCTCCCCGATAATGTTCGTTTTTTCTACCTTCGTGCTGGGCTTTCTAGTGATATTCTCCAATGTTTGAAACAAGCTAAACTAAGAAATTTTAATGCGGTCCTTGTTGATAGTCAGGAATCCTTACTCATGCTGATGGACTTGCGTAAGAGCTTAGTTCCTTATACCATCTTTTATGATGCTGACCTTTTGATAGAGGACCATCGAGTAGGTCGCTTTCTGAAAGAAATTTGTGCTATACCAGCAGATTTTTCAGATAAGCAAGATCTGCTAGATACCCTGTCTAAGGCACTTTTCGCTGGACAATATGGTGATAAATTGTTCCCTTATCAGATTCAGGTTCATCCTCGATTCGAAGGGAAAGTTATTTATAATGGTTTTGAAAGTATCTCTTTAGATGGGAATTACGGCGATTCCTTTAAGCCTATTCTTAACTGGAGTTTTAATATTCGAGTAGCTGAGGATTTCCCTGTTGAACTTTGGTTAGAATTTGAGAAGGCTCAGACCTGTCAATGCCGATTAGTGCTGCGCATTATTCCTGAAGGTTCAGTTTCAGAAATCGTGAGAACAATTGTAGTTAGCGAGGAAGAAATGCGTAAAGGTGCCATTGTTTTAGATCAGGGGAGAACTTATATTTTATCAGCAACTTTAGAAGCTAAAGGAAATGGTGCTCTAAGAGTTGGGAATTTCCATCAACGATGGACACGTTTTCAATTTGGAAAGTTTGTATTGGGTGGGGGGATTCTCCATGATAGTAAACGTCAGGAAATCAATTATTTCTTTTATCCTGGGGATTTCAAGCCACCGCTGTCCGTCTACTTTTCAGGTTTTCGTCCTGCCGAAGGTTTTGAAGGATTTGGTATGATGAGGGCTATGGAGACCCCTTTCCTGCTATTTTCTGATCCTCGCCTAGAGGGGGGAGCTTTCTACATGGGAACTGAAGAGCTTGAAAATAGTATCAAGGATACTATCCAACATTATTTGGATTACCTAGGCTTTGACAGTGATCAACTTATTCTCTCTGGGATGTCCATGGGAACTTTCCCATCTATGTACTATGGTGCGGACTTTGAACCTCATGCCATTATCATGTCTAAACCTCTAGCCAATGTTGGTACCATCGGTAATCGTGCCAGACTTTTGGCACCAGAGGTTTTCCCGACAGGAATTGATGTCTTGCATTTGCAGACGGGACGTTTGGACAATGAAGGCGTCGAGGCCCTTAATCAGAAGTTCTGGGATAAGTTTGAAAAAGCAGACTTCTCAAACACGACCTTTGGGGTTTCTTACATGAAAGATGAGGATATGGACCCAACAGCCTTCGAGGATATTACTAAAGTCCTATATTCTTCGGGAGCACGAATTCTTAGCAAGGGAACTTCTGGACGACATAATGATGACCATTCAACTGCGACAGCTTGGTTTCTCAATTTTTATCGTATGATTTTAGAAAATGATTTTGGAAGAAAGGGATGAACATGATTCATAAGAATAACTCTCAGATTCAATGGGGAACGAATGTGAGATCCTATATGTTTGGTTCCCAAATTGAACATCATCCAGATGGCTCAGTCAATTTCAGTAACCCCTTGATAGCATCAGGAACTGAGATTCATTCCTGGCTGGCTATTCAAAATTATCAGGCGAGTCGAAAGCAACCTAGCTTACCTTTGTTAAAAAAGGGATATATTTATCGTCTCGAATCACAATTTACAACAGTTCCTGAAGGTACGGTTTATCTTAAATTAAGCTTCTTAAATCGTTATGGTGAGGAAGTTAAGCAGATGATTGAAAAAAAACAATCTTTCACCTTCGTCTATCCTCATGAAGCCTACAATTATTCCATCTCCCTCTTGAGTGCTGGAATGGTAGAATTGGATTTTAAGGGAATGACAATCACTGAAGTAGGAGAAGAAAATGTTTAATTCTTTAAATCCTTTAAAACCAGTAAAAAGTGTACTCAAGCAAGTTAATGGTTGGGCTGAGCAGATGGCACAACTGGATGACCAGTCATTAAAAGATAAAACTACTGAATTTAGAGAACGGCTAGACAAAGGCGAAAGTTTAGATGATTTATTACCAGAGGCTTACGCAGTAGTACGTGAAGCAGCTAAGCGTGTATTAGGTATGTTTCCCTATGATGTTCAGGTTATGGGAGCAATCGTTATGCATCAGGGAAATATTGCTGAGATGAGTACAGGAGAAGGTAAGACCTTAACAGCAACCATGCCAGTTTACTTAAATGCACTGACAGGACAAGGAGCAATACTTGTAACGACAAACGAATACTTAGCAAAACGTGATGCTGAAGAAATGGGACAGGTTTACGAGTTTCTAGGTCTAACCATTGGCGTTCCTTTTGCAGAGGATGGTGAAGAACTTGATACCTTTGAAAAAAGGGAGATTTACGCTTCTGATATTATCTATACGACAAATAGTGGTTTGGGCTTTGACTATCTTATTGACAATCTAGCTTCGAATAAAGACGGTAAATACATGCGTCCTTTTAACTTTGCTATTATTGATGAGGTTGATTCCGTCTTACTGGATAGTGCGCAAACTCCCTTGGTTATTTCAGGTTCTCCTCGTGTTCAATCCAACTATTATGCCATGATTAATACACTCATGACGACATTGGTTGAGGATCAGGACTATATTTTCAAGGAAGAAAAGGGTGAAGTTTGGCTGACAACTAAAGGTGCAAAGTTAGCTGAAAATTATCTAGGAATTAGTAATCTCTATGCCAAAGAGAATGCTACGTTTGCGCGTCACCTTATTTATGCTCTCCGAGCTCATACCCTATTCAAAAAGGATAAAGATTATATTGTTCGTCAAGGAAAAGATGGACCAGAAGTTGTTCTTTTAGATAAAGCGACTGGACGCTTGATGGAATTGACCAAACTCCAAGGAGGCATGCATCAGGCAATTGAAGCCAAGGAGCTTGTAAAGTTATCTCCCGAAACACGTGCCATGGCTTCTGTCACCTATCAAAGCCTTTTTCGTAAGTTCAAAAAGATTTCAGGTATGACTGGGACTGGTAAGACGGCAGAAAAAGAATTTTTGGATACTTACGGAATGCAAGTTGTTCAAATTCCGACCAATCGTCCGAAACAAAGGATAGATTATCCAGACAATCTTTATGTAACTTTACCAGAAAAAATCTATGCTTCTCTAGAGTATGTTAAGCATTATCATCGAAAAGGAAATCCTCTCCTAATATTCGTTGGTTCGGTTGAAATGTCTGAATTATATTCTAACCTTCTCCTAAGGGAAGGAATTGCCCACAATCTTTTAAATGCTAATAATGCTCCGAGAGAAGCTGAGATGATAGCTGAATCAGGTCAGATGGGTGCTGTCACGGTAGCTACTTCTATGGCGGGACGAGGGACCGATATTAAGTTGGGACCTGGAGTAGCCGAATTAGGTGGTCTTGTTGTCATTGGGACTGAACGTATGGAAAGTCAGCGTATTGATTTACAAATCAGAGGACGTTCAGGACGTCAGGGAGATCCTGGAATGTCTAAATTTTTTGTTTCACTTGAAGATGATGTTATCAAAAAGTATGGTCCTAACTGGGTACATAAATATTATAAAGACTACACTATTGATGAAAAAACTGAGAGTATAGAATTAGTAGGGCGACGCTACAGACGTTTGGTCGAGAAGGCTCAAAGAGCTAGTGACAGTGCAGCACGTTTTTCACGTAAGCAAACACTAGAATATGCTGAGAGTATGAACATTCAACGGGAACTCATTTACGCTCAACGAAATCACCTTATTAATCAAGATCAGGATTTAACAGATACCATTGAGCAGGTTCTTGATGACTATATTGATATTGCTCTGGTTGAAGAAGATCTTAGCGAGAAGGAGAAGTTGTATCACTTTATTCTCAAAAACATTAGTTTTCATATTGAGAAAATTCCAGATAATCTGGATATTGATGATGTTGAAGCTGTGGCTGAACTTATCTATCAGTTTGCTTATAGGAAAATAGATGATAAAAAGAAACAATTAGACACTATTGATCTTTTTGGATATTTCCAATGTCTATCACTTCTTAAGGCTATTGATGATAATTGGATTGAACAGGTTGACTATTTACAACAACTCCAACAAGCTATTGGGAGTCAAACGGCTAGTCAGAAGAATCCAATTGTTGAATATTATCAGGAAGCATTTGCAGGTTTTGAAACCATGAAGAAGCAGATCAAAAAAGACATGGTTCGCAATCTTTTACTCAGTCAAGTGCTTGTTAGTGAGGATGGTAATATCGTGACCTACTTCCCATAGGAAAGAGAGAAATATGACAAATAAAGACTTATTTCATAATGCGGTTGAAGGCCGTATGGAGGAGCTAAAACAAAAGCCCATAGTGGAGGAAAAAGAAACTAGGGGCGAGAAAATAAATAAGATTTTCTTTTTTATGTTAGGCTTTGTTATTATAATTAGTTTAATTTTTACTTTAATAGGTATGTTGAGGTAGTCTATGCAAATATTCTTTATGATTTTACTCATCATTTTAAGTGTGTCACTTATTATTACTGTAACACTGCAGCCTAGGCAAATTCAGATTTTTTCGAGTGATGCCACGAGTAATATTGGTAGGACCAGTTACTGGGCGAGCCAAACTCTTCTAAAGGGCCTAACCCTGGGGCTTAGTTCTGCATTATTTGTTGTTCTATTGGTCATGATGGTTATCTCTTATCATTAGTTATAGTTGATTATCATAGATTAATGGGATTAAACTGACTATTTTTATAAAGTAATTTTCCCTCAAACATTAAGTTTCTGAGGGATTTTTTATGTTTCTTTGATTTACAAAAAAAGTTGAGAATAATAAAGTTTGAAAAATAAGTTGTAGTACTAATTTTTTGACTATTTTTATGATAAAATGGGATAATATGCTTATGAAAAAGATATAGAAATAAAAAATAAATGAAAAGGTTTATATATGTTTTTTAGAAGAAATGAGGGTCAGTACCGAGAAACTGATCGTGTGACACGTTTTAAATTGGTAAAGTCAGGGAAACATTGGTTACGTGCCGCAACTTCTCACTTTGGGCTTTTTAAGATAATAAGTGGTCGAGTGGATGCGTCATCTGTATCAGTTCACCAAGTTGAGGAAGAAGTACCTTTAATCACAAGTGACAGACTTTTAAAGGGAGTAGCTGCGACTGGAGCTCTACTAGGTGGAGGAGTAGCAACTTATGTAGTTCAAGCTGATGAAGCAACAAGTCCATCAGCGGTAGAGCATACGGTTAGTCCGACGACAGATGTTTTGGCGGCCTCTGATTCAGCGGTTTTGGGTCATTCGGGAGCTATTACAGAATCTGTAGTCAGAGGGGATGTTGTTAGCCAGTCAGCCTCAGCCACAGATTCAGTATCAAACTCAGTAGATTCAGTCTCACTATCGTTATCAGCAAGTCAGCAGGCTTCTGCGTCAGTATCAGCGAGCCTTTCGACCTCAGTCTCAACCTCTGCTAGTACGTCAGCTTCGACAAGTGCGAGTGAGTCAGCCAGCACCAGTGCTTCGGCTTCACAGAAAGCTTCGGAGTCTACTTCAGTTTCAATGAGTGGTTCAAAGGCGACAGGGCATGACAGTGAGACATCAAGTAGTCAAGTTACTGCTACGAGCCAGACGGGGTCTGAGAGTGGTGCAGACTCAATGCGTTCAGAAGACTTAGATACCAATGAGACATCACGTTCATCAGATTTAACAACAAGAGCGTCAGTACCGACAGTCTCAGTACAAGCAGCAGAGGTTACCTCAGAAGCTACAGCAGTAGCTAATACTGCTGTGGCGGTGAGTATTGAGGCGGATAAGAAGCGTCAAGAGCAAGAAGCCAAGCTTAACTCACTGTCTACTGAAATTGGAACTTATCTAGGAAGACTAGGCAATCGTGAAGGGGCGGAAAGTGCCCTTCTAAAAGGAAAGACTACGATTGAAGCGATTCAAAATGCTTTGACAGATCCAAACGCTGACCTCAACGCCCTTATCTCTGAAGCTACTAGAACACGTAATACTGTGGTCAATACAGTGTTACGCGCAAGTTCTGGTGCTCGTGATTACCGGAATGGAGCACGGATTACTGCTGCCAATACCTTACGTGCATCCTACGATACAAACGCTTCACTGGGAAATGCAACCTATGATCCTAAGGCGCATTTGATTGTAACCAATAAGAATCAATCCACCTACTTTAAAACAACTGGAGATGCCTCTTTAAGTAATGGGATTTTGACCTTGACGCCTAGTGCGCCAAGTCAGGCAGGTGCCTATACCCTAAACACGAAGATTGATATGAACGAAAGTTTCACTCTCACAGGGAAAATTAACCTCGGAGAGGCTTACGAAGGTCGTAATAACAATGGTCATGCGGGTGGTGATGGAATTGCTGCGGTATTCTCAACAGGTGCTATCGGAGAAATTGGAAATGCCAACGGTAATGGATCAGGTGCCAGTCTTGGGATGGGAGGAGATAACCTCAAAGGTTCTTTCGGTTTCAAACTAGATACTTGGCACAATACTGGTGCGCCTAAACCTGAAAATAAGGCCTCTGCTGATCCTAAGTATTCGGGTTATCTAAAAGGAGCTTTTGGAGGCTTTACTTATAACTATAATGGATCAAATAGTACGGCACGTGGAAGTGTTTACCCTGTTATCCGCACCATTACGAAGTTAAATGGGGAAGGTCCTACAGATAATTCATTGAAGGACTATAAGGTTGTCTATGATGGGGATACCAAGGTGATGACAGTCACCTATAATGGACAAACCTGGTCTATGAATCTAAACAATGATCCCATAGCTGTTAATAGTGATATGCCTGTTGATGGTCATCCAAATGCAAGTGCCCTAAAATATGAGAATAAGAGCAGAAGCCTCTTGCAAAATGCGGGTTATCCTGATGAAATGGCCTTTGCCCTCTTTGGGTCGACGGGTTCCGGTTATAATTTACAGCAATTCCAGTTGGAGAAGTTTGATTATTCAGCTCAGGGTGCCTACATTACAGTGAAATTCATCGATGCAGACACTGGGGAAGAGATTCCTGGAAAAGATGAAGTGTTGATTCAGAAAACTCCTGGAACAAATGTAGATTTGGGAGAATACCTTGCTATTAGTGGTTATACTCTAAAAGCGACAAACGTTTCTACGGCTAAGGGCTATCTTTTTGGTAACACTGTGAAAGTTGTTACGGGTAACCAAGGAATTACCTATGCTTTCCATAAAATCAGACAAAACGAAATTTACACAGCCTCTGCCAAAGCAACAACTGTGTACACGTTGCAGGGTGAAACAGCTTCGGATCTTTCTGATGTAAGTAAATTTGTGACGGTTGCTTCAAATGAAAGTACAACACCTGCTGCCTCTGGTTATAGTCTGGTTTGGTCAACACCGATTTCAACGACTACTTCGGGGAATCAAACAGCTGTTGCAAAAGTAACCTATTCAGACGGTTCTGTGCAAACCGTTAATGTGAATTATAAGGTTTTACCTAAGATTGAGGCTAAAACACCTATTTATGATTTTAAAGGTCAAAATCTTCACAATGGTTCAAATGCAGATGCGTATCTCTCATCTGATGTGACAGACCAATCTTACACAACCAAATGGACCAATAACTCTACATCTGAAACAACGACAACTCTACCATTGTCAACAGCAACGGCAGGTGAATTTAACTATACGATTACCCGAACCTATGATGTTGGTCGTTATGGGACAACTTCAAATAGTTCAGAGTTGTTGGTGAGTACAACTACTCTTAAACATAAAGTTATTGAGGTGAAGGGTGTTTCTCATACATTTGAACAAGATGTTGATGATGAGGATTATTATAATAGCTATACGCCAAGTGAATGGTATAGTACAGATTCGGTTTCACAATCAGCCATCTTATCTGCAAATTTTGTCAGCTCAGACTTACCAGATATTAGTACTCCTGGACAACACTATTATTCTGTTAGATTTACAACCTTACCTGACGGGACAGGCCTAAGTAGCACTTATGAATTGGAGGTACCCTATACAGTTACCCCTAATAGGGATAGTATGTCAGCCTCAACCAGCGCCAGTGAATCCGCAAAAACATCAGCATCAATGAGTGCCTTAGCGAGTGCCTCGGAATCAGCAAGTACCAGTGCTTCGGAAAGTGTGTCCACAAGTGAATCGGAAAAAACCTCTGAAAGTGTTTCAGCTTCACACAGCGCATTAACGAGTGCAAGTGAGTCCGCCAGCACGTCGGCGTCACAAAGTGCCTCAACCAGCGCCAGCGAATCTGCAAGTACGTCAGCATCGCAAAGTGCATCAACGAGCGCCTCAGAGTCCGCAAGTACGTCGGCATCCATGAGCGCTTCAACAAGTGCGAGCGAATCCGCAAGTACATCAGCTTCCATGAGTGCTTCAACAAGTGCATCTGAATCAGCAAGCACTTCTGCATCGCAAAGTGCCTCAACTAGCGCGTCCGAATCGGCAAGTACCTCGGCCTCAATGAGTGCCTCAACGAGTGCTAGCGAATCCGCAAGTACCAGTGCGTCGATGAGCGCTTCAACAAGTGCTTCAGAGTCCGCAAGTACCAGTGCATCGATGAGCGCTTCAACCAGCGCCAGCGAATCAGCAAGTACGTCGGCATCCATGAGTGCTTCAACAAGTGCTTCAGAGTCCGCAAGTACGTCAGCGTTCATGAGCGCATCAACAAGTGCGACAGCATCGGCAAGTACGTCGGCGTCCATGAGAGCCCCAACAAGCGCGAGCGAATCCGCAAGTACGCCAGCGTCCATGAGTTCTCCAATAAGCTCGATCGACTCAGAAAGTACCCCTGCATCCACAAGTACCAAGACCACTGCGCAACAGTCAACAAATCCCTTAGCTTACAT
>ENA-OQKN01001439-OQKN01001439.1-human-gut-metagenome-genome-assembly--contig:-NODE-1439-length-11250-cov-4.073811_pt1 | contig 11250 bp, 17 predicted proteins | sample MGYA00242776_ERZ504794 | MGnify/ENA primary metagenome ERZ504794 (study PRJEB26092, sample SAMD00036434) | human gut metagenome | host: Homo sapiens | study: EMG produced TPA metagenomics assembly of... | reverse complement strand
TAAGAAAATCGGTAAATGTGTAAACACCTGCTTTAAAAAATTCCGTTATACGTTTTTCTTTATTAGCTATATTTTTATAATTAGGGTGGCAGAAAAAGGTCCAATCGGCACCCTCGTTATCAAAAATAATTCTGAAATATTCATCTATATTGTAGTTGTCAAGAGCCTTTGCCAACAACAAGTGATGTTCACAACCCTCGTCAAGCAACGAAACAACAGCGTGTGAGCGGTCGTGTGCAATGACTGCCATTAAAGGCTCACTGTCGTGATTTATAAATTCGGTTTTCGTTTCATCACTACCGTAATATTTTATTATTTCCAATATCATCACTTCCTTGTTTTATTTTTATAAATTTGAATAAACATCAAAATCCAACCTTACACTCAACAACTTTTCCGACTATTTCAACACTATCTTGTTTTAAATCATAGATTTGTGTTTGATGTTCGGGATTATAAGATTGAGGCATAAGCATAACAATATTTTTCTCTTGCTTAAAGCGCTTTATCGTAAAAGTGTCATGATTAATGCGAACAGCGGCAATTTCGCCGTTTTCAACTGTTGGTTGTACGCGAACAGTTACAAGACTTCCGTCGGGAATGTTTGCGGCGGTCATACTATCGCCCTTTACTTTTAAAGCAAAATATTTACCACCATGATTTAATTCTGTATAAGTATATCCCTCATAATTTTCTTCCGAAAATATCGGTAATCCTGCCGCAATATCTCCTAAGATAGGTATTCTGTGCATTACAGGATTATAAGGGATTGCTCCTTCGGGCAAAGTGGTTGGATATTCGCCAGTAATTAATGTTACTGGATTAATATTTAAAATCTTTGCTAAGGCTGATATTTTATCCCTTTTCATATTAGATATAAAACCATTTTCCCATTTTTGAACAGTGCTTTTACTAACACCAACGGCATTGCCGATTTCTTCAAGGGTTAAATTAAGTTCCAAACGTCTATTTCTTATAATAGTTCCTATATCCAATGTCAACACCTCTTTTCTATAAATACATATTATCATAATGGTTTCAAAAAAGCAACTATTTTTTCAAAAAAGTTTAATAAAGTTTCCTAAAGGGGTTGACAATGATTAATTTGTGTGCTATCATAAAAGTATCCTAAAGGAAACAAGAAAGGGGGTCATTAAATGAATACAGATGATTTGAATGCAGAGATAGCAAGAAATGGCTTAACAAAGCCACAACTTGCAAAGAAAATCGGTGTATCAAAGAAATGCTTGTATAGTAGGCTAAAAGGGGAAACGAGCTTTAAGCAAGAAGAGATTCAAAAGATTGCGTCAATTCTTGGACTAAATGAAGAAAAAATAATGAATATTTTTTTTGCAGAATTAGTATCGTAAAGGAAACTTAAGTAACACAGGTAATATAAGAAAGTAGGTGAGGAAATGTGGATATATGGGATATTTTGATGAGTCACCCGTTGGCGGTAACAATCGTAGTTTCCATTATTTCAAGTGCAGTATTTTGTGTATTGTTTAACTGGTTGTTAAGTGCTGTCTTTCCCCAAATATAGCCGATAAGTGTTGCAATAGCAGTAGTAATCAAAGATATTACAATAGGAACAAGAACAGATTTGAAAAGAAAATCTTTTATTGTGTTTCTGTTAATTTCGTGATAATGCAATCCTTTGTAGGTAAGAACTATATATCTGAAATCGGGTAAAGGATACTCACCGTGAGTAAAAGCTTCGGCGGTTATATATTCTTCATCTATTAATTGTTGTAATAAAAGTGATACATTATCATAATTCCATTGGCAATCATTTTTTTCTTCAAGTAATGGTATGAGAAAGTCTTTTATTCCTAAATAACTATGAATAGAGGACGCAGATGGTTGGCTAATTAAAGTATCTAAAATTATTTTTGATTTTTTTAACAACATCGGTAATCACCTCCTTTGAGATGATTATAGCACAAATGGTTAAAAAATACAATCGGCGTAAATGAAAGGAAGTGTTGAGCAATGAGAAACAGCGACCCCTATGCAGGTATATTCTATTTAATGGGTATAATGTTTGGAGCAGTCATTGTTATTTTGTTAAAAGGTGGATTATAAGTGTAGCAATGACCGTAGACGCTACTCCGGCAATAAAAATCCAAAGGCGTTCAATCCAAATTTTCTGATTTGTTTTATGGATATATTCTTTATAATGTAATCCTTTATGTGTCGGACGAATGCAACATATTCCGTTTGTAAGATTTTCAAACTCAACCATACCAAAATCAGAAAGTTCAAAAAGTGCGTCACTTACTTCATTATAGGAATATTTATTGTCGAGTATATCTACTAAATTTGAGCAATGGTAAAGTGGTTTGTTGATATATGGTGATAGTGCCTGTAAGATTTGTTTATGTAATTTTGTTAATACATAATCATTCATAATATAAATCACCTCCTTTGAGGTTGATTATAACATTAATTTACAAAATTCGCAATAGACGAACAAAAATCAGCTTAAGCGGCGGAAAGGAAGTGAGAAAAGTGGAAGTAAAGGAATTTTTCGCAAAATTAAAACAGCACTGCGAGAAAAATGGGATTTGTGAGCAATGCTGCTTAAGGATATTCTGTCATCTTGCACCGAAAGCAATAAACGAACAAATTATAGATGACGCATGCCTGTATATTGATCAATCCGCTGATGATATAACATAGCATGGTATATGTCGAGAACTACATTCAAACCCATCACATTTATATTTATGGTGGTTTCCTTCGACTATGGGGCATGAAATATGTATTATTTTATCTTGACCATTAATCAACGCATGATGATATGTGATGTGTACCAATGTTTTGAATTTAGGACATTTAATATCTTGATATGTGAATGTACGAAAATTCATAATATAATCACCTCCAATCCGAGATGATTATAACATTAATTTACAAAATTCGCAACAGACGAACAAAAATCAGCCTAACGAGGCGGAAAGTGAGTAGGAGAATGGAAGAAGAAAAAACAATTAAAATATCAGTAACATTGAATACAGAGCCATTAGAAAAAGCGTTAGGAAAAGCGAATGATTTAGTTGAAGTAATAAATAAAGCTAAGTCGCTTTCAAACGACTTAGCCTGTATGGTACAAGATTTGAATTTTACACCTATAATCAACGAGAAACCGGAGGGTTTGCAATAAGTAATTTTGTTTGAACTAAATTTATAAAAATATCCATATATTTTTGGAGTAAATTAAAATCAAGTTCGGGGTATTTACGTTCATAATGGGTATGGTCGTTACCTAATATTCGCACAACGTCAGCGGTACTTAACATATTTTCAGGTAAATAATTAGAAATAGCCTCAAAGAGTTTTAATTTAATAACTTTTTCGGGTGGTTCATTCAGTTCATTTATAGCATAATCTTTTATAAGAATTTCAAGTGCTGAACGATAACCAATAGCGGCTAAGTTAAGGTCCTTATTATCTTTAGCACGAAGAGCTTGATTATAAACTTCAATAAACCTTGGCGATATTTTTTCAATGAGTTCATCAGAGAATACAGATGGTTTAAATGGTGTCATACAGCAAATATGAGATTTGCCGTTTGTGACTTCGTATGTAGCGGTAAAAAGTTTTTTACAAGCGGTACATTGGAAGATTAAAAACACAAACTGCGGTGGTTTTGCTGTAAAAGGCGAAATGAAAGTACTTCCTAAAATTAAAGGGTCACAACATATGCCACAATGTGGACATTGTGCAGGTTTTTGATAAGTACAATTCATTTCGTTAGCAGCATTAAATAAATCGTGAAAATTTTTCTGTATATAGTTCATTGATAATCAACTCCTTTGAGATGATTATAGCACAATATGAAGAATTTTACAATAAGAGATAGAAAGTAGGTGAAAGACAATGAAAGTAAAGAAGATAGCTGACATTGATACGGCATTGTACATATATTACAGATACCCCGAAATCGGCAACAAGGAAATCAAGGAGTTGTTCGACGGTTTGGGTTCTGCGACGCTGACAAAGTACAAGAAAGCCGTACAGGAAGCACAGATAAAGCAAAATGTCAAGACATCACAGCTATATACAATCAATACCGAAATGGCATATGAAGTGTGGGGCATTGATGTTGCAGAACTTGAAAAACGCAGAGATAAACTAAAGAAATTAGGTTTATCAGCATAACAACTTAATACTCACAGGCAGACAAGGGCTGTCCGCATATTATCCGTAAAATAGTAGACTATTCCCTAAGAGTTTTAATCCTTTTGCGGACGGCTCCTGTGTGCCTGTGAGGAAGTAAAGAGAGGTAAAACAAATGAACACAATAGGAATTGCGCTGATTAGTTTCGGCGTGGGGCTAATCATAAGTTGGAAATTGGCAGAAAGGGACATAAAAAATGCTAAAAAGAAAACCAAAAACAGAGAATGAGAAAACAGAGGAGTATTTTCAGCGTGAGGTGTTTCCGATGATTAACGCATTCGCTAAAGAGTGTAGAGGACACGCAAAACAGAAAATAACGGTGAAAGGAATATTTTCAAATGAACAAATATGTAGTAATGACGGGCAGAGATGATGTAGTGGTTTTAAACGCCGATGACAGCAAGTCGGTTAAGGCATACATAGCAAAAGGATACGGGATAACAAATCGTATCAAGTCAAAGCACCCGCTTGAAATGAGTGTTGCGAAGATTATAAAAGAAAATGACCGTTAGAGTGGGCACTCGTAAACGGTCAAATAACAAAAACACATAGATTATTAATCTATGTCAACATTATACCACAGAAAGGAACGAAAATCAATGATAAAGATAAATGAATTACAGCTTGAAAATGTCAAGCGAATAAAGGCGGTAAAACTTGAGCCGGCACAGAATGGTTTAACGGTTATCGGAGGAAAGAACGGACAGGGTAAAACTTCTGTCATAGACAGTATAGCGTGGGTACTGGGCGGTGACAAATACCGTCCGTCACAACCACAGCGTGACGGCTCGGTCATTCCGCCTATTCTTCACATAGAATTGTCAAACGGTTTAATTGTGGAGCGCAAGGGCAAGAACAGTGCATTGAAAGTAATAGATCCGAACGGTAACAAAGGCGGTCAACAGCTTTTAAACGAGTTTATCGAACAATTTGCATTGGATCTACCGAAGTTTATGCAAGGCACATCAAAGGAAAAAGCCGAGATACTACTTCAAGTAATCGGTGTCGGAGAGCAGTTATATGAAATTGAAAACAGAGAAAAACAACTTTACAACGAACGTACCGCAATCGGAAGAATAGCAGACCAAAAGAAGAAGTTTGCGGAAGAAATAGTCGATTATCCCGAAGCACCGAAAGAACTTATTTCAATCTCGGAACTTATCCTAAAGCAACAGGAAATACTTGCAAAAAACGGCGAAAACCAACGTAAACGTGAAAAAGCACAATCACTTTTAAAGCGTTCCGAAGATTTAAAAGTACAAATTACAAATCTTCAATCACAACTTGATGTTGTACTTTCGGATCTTGAAATTGCACAAAAATCGGCACTTGATTTGCACGACGAATCAACCGAAGAACTTGAACAGAACATCAAGAACATTGAGCAGATAAATATTAAAGTTCGTGCCAATATGGATAAAGACAAAGCCGAAGAAGAAGCGAAAGAATACAAGGACAAGTATGACGAGCTTACCACAGCTATTAGTAACGTTCGTAAAGAAAAGACAAATTTATTGAAGAATGCAAATCTGCCACTTGATGGATTGTCGGTTGAGGACGGAGAGCTTACATACAAAGGCTTTAAGTGGGATAACATGAGCGGTGCGGAACAGATGAAAGTGTCAACGGCTATTGTCAGAAAACTAAATCCGAATTGCGGTTTTGTACTGCTTGATAAGCTTGAACAAATGGATACCGACACATTAAAGGAGTTCGGCGAATGGCTGGAAAAAGAGGGATTGCAAGCAATAGCCACAAGAGTAAGTACGGGTGAAGAATGCAGTATCATCATTGAGGACGGATATTCAAGCGAATCAAGCACAGCAACACCTAATGCGACAAAAACTTGGAAAGAGGGAGAATTTTAATGGATATTACAAGCGGAAAAATCGAATCGGCACAAAAAGTAATCATATACGGCCCTGAGGGAATAGGCAAATCAACGTTTGCGTCGAAGTTCCCAAGTCCTCTGTTTTCGGATACAGAGGGCAGTACAAAACATATGGACGTAAGACGTTTGCCTAAGCCTACCTCTTGGACATTGCTAAAAGAGGAAGTAGCATATGTCAAAGCAAATCCGACTGTATGCAAAACATACATTATAGATACTTTTGACTGGGCGGAAAGACTTTGTATTGCAAAGATATGCGCAGATAATAACAAAAAAAGTATTGAAGATTTCGGATACGGTTCGGGATATGTGTACGAATTAGAGGAAATAGGCAGATTTTTAAATTCACTTGATGAATTGATTGACTTGGGGATAAATGTAGTTTTGACGGCTCACGCACAATTACGCAAGTTTGAACAGCCGGACGAAATGGGAGCGTATGACCGTTGGGAGTTAAAACTCGGCAAAAAAACAAGTTCGCAGATTTCACCTATTTTGAAAGAGTGGGCGGATATGATTTTATTTGTCAATTATAAAACATTTTCGGTTGCGACTGACGACAAAGGAACAAAACATAAGGCACAGGGCGGTACAAGAACAATGTACACCACACATCATCCCTGTTGGGACGCAAAGAACCGTCACGAACTTCCGGACGAAATGCCGTTTGAATATAAACGAATTGCACATTGTTTTAAAGATAATGCACCGACACAAGCGGTTACACCGACAGTCGCACCACATATAGAGCCGACTGTTTCACAGGTAGTCACACCACCACAAAAAACGACAGTTGCACCGCCTGCACCGCCGATTGACAACAACGTATCAGACGAAAGAAAAGAATTTGATACACCGGCACTATCGTTTGATATGCCGAACGGAAATATACCGAAAGCATTGTCGGATTTAATGCAGATTAATAAGGTAACAGACGCAGAAATCAGACAGGCAGTTGCGTATAAAGGATATTATCCCGAAGATACACCGATAGAAAATTACGATGCTGATTTTATCAACGGTGTATTGGTAGGAGCATGGAATCAAGTATTTGAGATTATAAAGAAAATGAGAAATGAGAATGTATTTCAAGGAGGTAACGAATAATGGCAGAAGAAAGAGAGTTTGGTTGGGATGATGAAATAGAAAACGACAGTGAGTTTCAAATATTGCCCGAAGGTGATTATAATTTTACGGTAACAGGCTTTGAGCGTGGCAGACATCAAGGAAGTGCTAAACTTCCGCCGTGCAACAAAGCGATTATAACATTAAACGTTGCGGACGGCAAAGGTAATCAAGGTACGATTAAGCACAACCTGTTTTTACATACCAAAACAGAGGGAATGCTTTGCGCATTTTTTACCGCAATAGGACAGAGAAAACACGGTGAAAAATGCCGTATGAATTGGAGTGCGGTTGTCGGAGCAACAGGCAGATGTAAAATCGGTATACATGAATATACAAGCACTAAGACAGGTGAAGTCTTAAAATCCAATGAAATCAAAAAATTCTATGAGCCGACAGGAACACAAGCCGAACCAACGCAATCACCTGCGTCGTCATTTACTCCGGGAAGTTTTTAAGGCGGTGTAATAAATGGAATTAAGACCATATCAAAATGAAGCTAAATCAGCCGTTTTCCGCGAGTGGGAGAACGGCTGTAATAAAACATTGCTCGTTCTTCCGACAGGGTGCGGTAAAACAATAGTTTTTGCAAAAATAACGGAAGAATGTGTGCGAAAAGGTCAGCGTGTTTTAATACTTGCACATCGTGGGGAACTGTTGGAACAAGCGTCTGACAAGATTATGAAAACAACCGGCTTAGGTTGTGCAACGGAAAAGGCAGAGGAAAGCTGTATAGGAAGTTGGTACAGAGTAGTTGTAGGTTCGGTACAAACACTAATGCGTGAAAAAAGATTAAATCAATTCAAAAGTGATTACTTTGATACCATTATAATAGACGAGGCACATCATTGCATATCCGACAGTTACAGACGTGTATTAGACCATTTTTGTGATGCAAAGGTATTAGGTGTTACGGCAACACCCGACAGGGGCGATATGAAAAATCTCGGACAGGTTTTTGAAAGCCTTGCATATGAGTATACACTTCCCAAAGCTATTAAAGAGGGATATTTAAGTCCGATAAAGGCTCTGACAATTCCGTTAAAGCTTGACCTAACAGGAGTGGGAACACAGGCGGGTGATTTTAAATCAAGTGATATAAGTACGGCACTGGATCCGTATTTGTATCAGATAGCCGATGAGATGACAAAACACTGCAAAAACAGAAAAACGGTTGTATTTCTGCCACTTGTAAAGACGAGTAAAAAGTTTAGAGATATTCTGAACGAAAAAGGTTTTAAAGCGGCGGAAGTAAACGGCGAAAGCAAGGACAGAGCAGAAATACTAAATGATTTTGAAAACAATAAGTATAACGTATTGTGCAATTCAATGCTTTTGACAGAGGGTTGGGATTGCCCCGATGTGGATTGCGTTGTCATATTAAGACCTACAAAAGTACGCAGTTTGTACAGTCAAATGGTAGGACGCGGAACAAGACTTGCACCGAATAAGGACCACTTACTTTTACTCGATTTTTTATGGCATACGGAACGACACGAACTGTGTCACCCCGCACATTTGATTTGCGAAAATGAAGAAGTTGCCGCAAAAATGACGGAGAATATCGAAAATGCGGGTTATCCTGTTGACATAGAAGAGGCAGAGGAAAAGGCAAGCGAAGATGTAGTTGCACAAAGAGAAGAGGCACTTGCAAATCTTCTTGCGGAAATGAAGAAACGTAAGCGTAAATTGGTTGATCCTCTGCAATTTGAAATGAGCATACAAGCCGAAGATTTATCGGGATATGTACCGACATTCGGTTGGGAAATGTCACCTCCGTCAGACAAACAAATAAAGGTACTTGAAAAATACGGAATATTCCCTGATGAAATAGATAACGCAGGTAAGGCAACCAAACTGCTTGAACGATTGGAGAAAAGACGTGTGGCAGGACTTACAACTCCAAAGCAAATACGCTTTCTTGAAAGTCGAGGTTTTCAGCACGTCGGTGTTTGGGAGTTTGAAAAAGCAAAAAATCTTATTGACAGAATTGCCGCAAACGGTTGGCGAATACCGTCGGGGATAAATCCGAGTGAATATTAAAGGAATTAAGATATGAACGATTATAATTTGACAGAAATTCTTGAATATATTGATCCGTCAACTTGCAGTTATCAAGAGTGGATAAACGTAGGTATGGCACTAAAACACGAGGGATATACGGTATCTGATTGGGATATGTGGAGTATGAAAGACGTAAACCGTTACCATAGCGGTGAATGTGCAAAGAAGTGGGCGACATTTCAAGGCTCATCTGCTCCCGTTACTGCCGGAACTATCATTCAAATGGCTAAAGAAAACGGATACCATTATGAAAATGTATCAGCCGAGCTTGATTGGGACAGTGAAATAGGTTCTAAAGACGAACTTGTTGTAGTAGACAGGAACTGGCTTGAACGCAGTGAGATACATATTCCCGAACAATGGAATCCGACAGAGCAGATTATCACATACCTCGAAACACTTTTTGAGCCGGATGAAAATGTAGGCTATGTTACGGAAAGTTGGGAACATGACGGAAAATTCTTGCCGTCAAAAGGCTGTTACGACAGAACGGCAGGTCAGCTTATAAAGGAACTGTACCAATGCAAAGGTGATATAGGCAGTGTACTCGGCGATTATAACAGCGAAGTCGGGGCGTGGATAAGGTTTAACCCTCTTGACGGTAAGGGCGTAAAAAATGAAAACGTAACGGAGTTCAGATATGCACTTGTCGAATCCGATACAATGGACATTTCGGCACAAAAAGCCATTATAACAGAATTGGAATTACCTGTTGCGGCACTCGTATACAGTGGCAAAAAGAGCCTGCACGCAATAGTAAAAATTGACGCGTCAACATATGAAGAATATAAAAAACGTGTTGATTATCTGTATAACGTGTGTAATAAAAACGGCTTGAAACTTGATATTCAGAATAGAAATCCGTCAAGATTATCGCGTATGCCGGGCATAATGCGTAACGGTAAAAAACAATATCTTCTTGATACCAATATCGGTAAAGAAAATTGGAATGAGTGGCGTGAATGGATTGAGAGCGTGAATGATGACTTACCTGATCCGGAAAGTATGGCGGACGTGTGGGATAACTTGCCCTCTCTTGCACAACCGCTTATTGACGGAGTTTTAAGACAGGGACATAAAATGCTTATAGCAGGACCGTCAAAGGCTGGTAAATCATATGCACTTATAGAATTGTGTTGTGCCATTGCAGAGGGCAAGAAATGGCTTGAATGGCAGTGTACACAAGGTAGAGTGATGTATGTTAATCTTGAACTTGACAGAGCAAGTTGTCTGCACCGTTTTAAAGACGTTTATACCGCGCTCGGCATAACACCAAACAACTTATCCAACATAGATATATGGAACTTAAGAGGACGCAGTGTGCCGATGGACAAGCTTGCTCCAAAGCTTATACGCAGAGCAAGTAAAAAGAATTATATAGCGATTATAATTGACCCTATATATAAGGTTATAACAGGCGACGAAAACAGTGCTGACCAAATGGCACACTTTTGCAATCAGTTCGACAAGGTGTGTACGGAGCTTGGCTGTGCGGTGATATATTGTCATCATCACAGTAAGGGTGCTCAAGGCGGTAAAAGGAGTATGGACAGAGCGTCCGGCTCGGGTGTGTTCGCCCGTGACCCTGATGCACTTATTGACCTTGTAGAACTTGAATTGAACGACGATATATTAAAACAGGAAAAGAATAAGGCAGTATGCAAAGTATGTGAGGGTTGGTTGTATAAATACGATAAACTGTATCATGCGTCACAGGACGATTTGTGTAGTGAAACTCAAATGCTTGCATTGTGCCGAGAATACCTTGAAAACGACGCTTACGAGTGCGTTATAGAAGATGTCGGTAAGGTAAGAAAAGAGGTAGAAAGCCGTAGTGCGTGGCGTATAGAGGGTACGCTTAGAGAGTTCCCAAAGTTTGCGCCTGTAAACCTGTGGTTTAAATATCCGGTACACTGTTTTTATAATTTCCGCATCTTTATAGACATTGCCTGAAGCGAAGGCATGCCTTCTACGAAGAACAATTGTG
>ENA-OQKN01001428-OQKN01001428.1-human-gut-metagenome-genome-assembly--contig:-NODE-1428-length-11387-cov-4.934014_pt1 | contig 11387 bp, 10 predicted proteins | sample MGYA00242776_ERZ504794 | MGnify/ENA primary metagenome ERZ504794 (study PRJEB26092, sample SAMD00036434) | human gut metagenome | host: Homo sapiens | study: EMG produced TPA metagenomics assembly of... | reverse complement strand
TGAGGCAGCACCTGGCACGGCTGGGACGGAAGTCGCTGTCGTTCTCAAAATCGGTGGAGCTGCATGACAAAGTCATCGGGCATTATCTGAACATAAAACACTATCAATAAGTTGGAGTCATTACCAATCTCCCAGTTATATGCATTTGGTCTAGGTATAAACTCAAGATCCTCATAGTCTTCCAAAGTAAATCCAGGGAACTCTTCAGAACAAAGAATCTTCAAGCCAAATAATATAGAATAGAAGGCCCTGGCATCGAGGTCATTACTTTCTATATACTGTCGCAATATAAGTAATGTAAAACCGCCATTTCCTCTGCAGTAACTGAATGCTTGTGTCCAATGATGTGACAGTATTGGTAAGGCTGTTGGGAACATCGTTGAAGCATATTTGAAACAAAAATACTTCAAGAGCGTATTTGTTAACTCATCAAGCTTAAAATAAACATACCGCTTACTTCCTGAGTAATAAAAAAGCCATTCATCTCCCTCATTATGAATATGCTTATCATCAAAATCGCTGCAGGATTTCAAAAAAATAATTCCGGGAATAACTAAAGATTTTAATTTTGAAGAGAGATTCTGATCATACATTCCAGAACCTTGCAAGAGAAGTGTGTTAGGCTTAATCTCCATTTAACAACTCCTTTATTAAGCAATCGAAATCAGAGTCATGTTGCAATAATCGCTGGATGTTTGCTGCATTAGCTTGCTCAGATAAAAATCTTTTGGCGTAAAGATCAGGCATTTGGCTTTTTATGCTCCAACCGCCAAGCAAACGGAGAGCCTCTTTTGCCTCATCCATCCACCCCATTGAGAGTGAGTTTTTGGCGAGATTATTACCAGAGCCATTGAATCTTTTATTTTTCAAATGATATAGTTTCTTTATAGTTAAGTAAGCCCATGTATGTCGTGTAATATGAGGTGTAAATTTCATTAGAGCATCAAAGCGTTCTGCTGATTTGCATTCAGGATAGTTAAGTGAAAAAACCTTATCTACCTCAGAGAAAATCAAATGTACTGCATTATAGGATAAAGGGCTTTCAGGGTTTTGGCTCGATGCAAATATGAAGTTATGAGTCGTTGATTTTTTTCGTATTTTTTGCATATAAATCATGAGAAATTCATAATCTACTTTGTCTAGTTCCAAAACTCGATGTGAGTACTCATTTTTTAATGATGGGGCATGTATTCTTGGATCTGTCATATTACGAGGCATACTAATGATGAAGCTAAATTTATCTCCTTTGATACTAGCTTTTACCGACACGCATTCTAGCAATAACAGCTCACCAACACGCAGTCCATAGTTGAGCATTAACCGCATAATTAAATAATTGCGAAACTGAATGAATCCAGAAGGGAAGGGGTTTAGAAAATTATTTTTATGTTTTGAACTTGGTACGACTATGCGATATACATTTTCAACCATATCACCAGTCATACTCTGAAATCCTTGAGTGACTCGAGAATAATACCGCTGATTGCTTCTTTCCAGAGTTTTAAACTCATCTTTGCATATCAGCAAGCGAGTATTGAGACGGGATGCATAACGAGACAATTCTTTGGGCGTTTCATTTCGATAGTACGGAGATACATAGGTAGCGATTAGGTAGCCTATGAATCTAATCACGGCACGTACTCTAGAGGCATTTGTCATGCAGCTAGAATGTTTAAATGGCAGTGCTCGTGGTGCGAAGCTGACTAGGCGACCATTTTCTAAATATTGAAAAAAGTCAGTCATCTCATGAATAGCGATTGCAGGGTCATGTCCGGAGAAGTAAAAGCTATAGCAGAATGTAGTTCTGTGCTTGATGAACCAAAAATCATAAAAAAACTTAATTGCTTGGAGGGAGGCTGATTGAGTCGAGGGTGAGCGATACTCCAGATGGTCAACTACATACCTTAACGGATAAAGTGCGGGTAAACAGATGGTTACATCCATCAGAATCCAGCGCCGTCGGCCCTTTGAACTTACAATCTGGGAAAGTGAGTACATAGAAACACCCAACATTCAGAATGAGGTGAAGTAAATGTACGATAGACCTAACGCAATAAAAGGGAGGTATGTCAAAATTCCCAACATGTTGATTTTTGTAGGTGAGCCAGTGAATCATGAAGTAATAGACCTATGGAGGTTATTTAACTTATGTTGATTGCAACGCTAGTTCACTGACATCGCGCCGATTAATGTATTGTTTTTATAATTGATTTCCATAAAAAAACATAATATTTTGTTACCTCGCTTCATGAACTGGTCCTGCACAACCCGTATGGATGTTTTTAGCTGATAGGCCTAACTACAGTTCATTAATCATTTCTCATCACATTTTCAAAACAATCATCTCATTGTTTTGATTAGTTATCTGATTGATCTATTGAATAAAGTGTAGGTTGCGCTAGCATAGAGTTTATCAAGGGCTCTTGCCTCTGAGGGCGGTAGCATTGTGCCATCAACATTGCACACGGAGCGCTAAGGCAACGGAATTTTAACAAATTAACAGGTTTTCCTACAAAACTGTGAAGCGAAAGGTTACTCCCTGACTTGAACAGGTGAAAACATGCTAGGTCTGAACAGTTATTCCTGATACTGAATGAATAAATATGCCACCTTAAGTGGAGCCAAAAATGGCAAGAAAAATAAGCACTTTAGACAAAATATTCAAAAGCAGCGGAAATAAAAATGTTATCTTGAAAAAGGCATTTAAAGAACTAGAACCAAAAACTCTTCAAACTTTTTCTAAGATTATGTATAAAAAATTTCCTTTCAATAATGTGACTAGTATCGGCGAAGCAATTGAAAACAGAACGATATATGAATTCAAAATATTTATACCTGAGCCTGTGAAATCTGCTAGTAACAATGTACTATTTCATTATGTGATTGGAATTCTTAATCGAAATCAAAATTCAATATCTAAACTCATCTCTTTAGAGAAAAAATATATTGACAGTTTGCTATTCGATAAACCGAAAGATGCACTTGATATTTTAGACGAAATTGATTCGAGTTTTGGTCTAAGTTTTTGGAGTATTACCCAAAGAAATAACATAGAATACCTAATGTATGGAGAGGTTCGAATTGGTGATGAAACAAAAAATTATAATGATGTTGATGACATTTTAATAAAAATTCACCAAAGCAACTTAAATGAAATAAATGATGGGATTTTAATCGCCCCGGAAATAATAGACTCAGAAGCTTTGAAGAACGGTATTTATAGCTTCATCAACTATAGAATTTTTGGTTTAAATAGCAGTGATATTACGTTTGACATTTTTCAAGTAATTAAACATGAGTTAAGTTCAACATTAGTAGATTTATACAAGGCATTTGAAACACTCTGTTACATGACCATTACCGGCATATACAGTGGTTATGAACCATATTATGACGACATACTGAAATATATTTCTTCTATAGATCACTATCTTTTTAGAAACTTAAACTCAAATGAAGATTTATCAGAAGAAGCACAGTTGATTTATGATAGCTATACGCTGAATGATTATGCTGTTACTATCAATCTATTATCTAAAACAAAGGAGTTCGATCCTTCAAGATTCAAGATTTTCACAAAATCACTATCATTAACTGATACAAAATTACCTGAGGAATGTTTTTATTTCTTGCAATCAAATCTGATGTCTGATGTCTATTCAAAAAATGAAAAATTCCAACATTCGTCAACTAGACTATCTAATTTAAATTTGGCGTTTAGAGGAACCTTAGTTTTTAATTTGATAAAACACAGAATTAATATTGAGTCAAAAGGATATTATAACGAGAAAGAATCCTATATTATCAAGGCTGAACTTTTATTTTCAAAAGATAATACCCCTTTGAAGTCTATCATTTTATCTAATAGAGCACAGGGAAGTAATAGTTACAAACTAAAAGGAGTAACTGCAGACATCTTCATGAAAAAAGAAGAACCTCATGATATCCATCATAATGAAAGAAGGCTCAAGTACTTCATATTTCAGTTAATGAATGAAAATAAAGTCAGTGAGGCATCGAATTATCTTGTCGATAAAGTAACTTATAAAGACAAGGAATTATCTCAGCTATACATAAAAATCAAATCGATGACGGGAAGAATAGAAGATGCATGCAGATGTTTTTTAGATATGTACAAGATTTCGCCTTCAGCAATCAACTACTTTATTACTGAAGAATTTTACTCTGCACTTGAGTCAAGTGCTAAAAATGCAACTAATATTGACACGGCCATTTGCTTATATTTATGCAAAGATAGTTTTGTCGATAAAAAAATGAATATCAACGCTACAGGTATCGCTATAGGTAAATCAATTAGATATATGGGATTAAAACATCCTTCAGAATTGCCAATTGATAAGGCTGATGGAATGTTAAGTTTCTATTTATCTGATGTTTGCGAAAAGGATATATTAACTAAATCATGGTTGTATAGAACTCAAAGCGAAGCATATGATGAAAGAATTAGAATTTGCAACATACTAGTTAGCAACAAAATGGGCAATCAAGATAAATTAGTAAATGAGTCGAAGATATTGTCTAAAAGAAAAGTTCTAGAAGTTGCAGAAAAACAAGTTAATAGCACTAAGATCTATGCGGATAAAGATTATATACTAAATAATATTTGGGAGCAGTTGAACTTTCTTTTTAAAGACATAGTAGAAAAACGAAGTGAGTTTGGAGATATTCTCGATAGCGAGATTGAACGAGTTTTAAAAAACTTGGATCTAGAAAAGGTTGATATAAGCACCGTGACAAACATGGGGTTAAATATTTTACCTGTACACATACTCCAATATGCAGCTCTTGGACAAAATTATAAGTTAAAAGCAATATTTCAAATGATTAAGACGTACATTGAGGAGTATTGTTTTGGACTGAAAGGACTTAATACATATCTTAGTACAAGAATTCGACACGGCACGTTAGAATCAACCATTACAAGTAGTCTAGTAAGTAATGGGTTCATGCCTGCCGATGATAATGATGAAGATAGGCAATTCTACAATCTATTAAAAGATACGCCAGAAGATTTGATCGCGCAATTAAAAAGAAAAAGGAATGAGTTCAAGGAAAAACTTTACTTCATTATAAATGAGATTATTAATGACTGGTTGCAAATATCTATAGATTCGCCAATACCTACAAAACAAAAATTTAATTTTTATTTTGATGAATATGATTTAATTAGAATCACAAAGAAAATAGAACTCTCACAGAGTTTCAATGAATGCTGTGGTTATTTAGATGAATTTATTGAAGATAAACTTGCCTCTTCCTGTTTACGAGTAATATCATCATTAGATAATAAAAGCAGAACTGATATATTAGCGTTATTTGATGATTTTGAAGATTTTCTTTATGAAATACAGCGTGAAAGTGGCTGTAGTGTTTCATATGAATTCAATAGACTAGTAACAATTTCAAAACAACATGTCCTTAATCAACTAGATGTTATTATAAATTGGTTCAAGCTTAAGCAGGACTTCCATGAAGAAAGTTATGATATGGAAATAATAACTGGCATTATAAAAAACATGGTTCAAATTGAAAATATTAAAGTAATAGATAACAACAAAATTAAAATAAAATATGACATATTATCTGCAATTGTTGATATAGTTTATAATTTAGTGAATAATGCTATCAAATACTCTCTTTTGCATCCATCTAATGTAAATATTGAGATTGAATGTATCGCTGATAAAACAACCAACAAAGTTTCAATCGAAGTCAGAAATGACTGTTTAGCAGTCTGCAATTACGAAGAAAAAAACCAAGAGTTAATAAAGTATAGTGCTCCTGTTTCCTCTGAGAATCTAAGAAGTTTAATGCAGCGAGAGGGGGGGAATACTGGAATTGCTAGAGTTAAAAGTGCTATACGTTATGAATTAAACGCTCGCGAGGAAGTAACCTTACGTTATTTGTCAGAAAACAATTTCTCAGCTACTGCTTCCTTTAGAAATGCAAAAGGATTAATCTATGATTAAACTTTTAATAATAGAAGATGATTTGTATAAATCAAATGCAATTTCTGAATATCTTCGTGATGAACTAAATATAAATAACATTACATGCCGAGAATCTTTATCAAGCGGTGTATTTGAAGTGCTTGACAATCCTGACTATGATCTAATCCTATTAGATATGAGCATGTCAACATATGACATTTCTGACAAAGATCCCGTTGGTGGTATACCTGAGAGTTTTGCTGGTGAGGATTTTTTAGCTCAAATGGAATTATTAGGTTATAAAATTCCAATTCTCGTCGTTACTCAATATGATACGTTTGGTGCCGGAGATGATTCCTTTCCGTTGAAAATATTAGATAATAAACTTTCAAAAAAACACCCGGAAATTTACAAAGGATCTATTTTCTTTCGCTCAATTTCTAATGAGTGGAAAGTATTGCTTAAAGAAAAATTATACGAGGTATTAAATTGAATATTCTTTTAGTTGAAGATAATTACGACAAATATCCAATTATTAATAAAACGTTAAGTATTTTTGATAATATAAACTTTACCAAAGTAGCTTCTGTTTGTGATGCATTGGATGAGCTTAGTAAGACACTCTTTGATATCATGATTATCGATATTCAGATTCCTGATATAGATGGGGGCGATATAAACCCTCAAGGAGGCGTGGAGTTGTTGAATAATGTTGAACATCTGACTCATTCAAAAATACCACGATATATTTTTGGATTAACATCAAACTCCTCGGATGTAAGCTCACACTTTGATACTTTCAAAAAATTTGGTTGGCCTTTGTTTGACTTAAGAAACGATGCTGATTGTTGGAAAGACTTGCTTGTCACAAAAGCTCGTGCAATTGAAAAAAATATAAATTACATGAGTGCTGATGTTGCTATCATAACGGCGTTAGAAGATACAGAGTTAGAGGAATTATTAAAGCTAGCACCATCATACACTTCTTCAAATATTGATGGCTACAGGTATTATTTCTATGAAGTAACTACAGTTAATGGAACTAAACTAAAAGTTGTTTCATCTTCTGCAGAGAGAATGGGCGTTACATGGTCGTCACAACTAGCAACTAGAATTATTGAAAAATTCAAACCAAGAATAATACTGATGACAGGGATTTGCGCCGGTGTATCAGGAAAAACTTCGTTAGGAGATATTATCGTCGGCGATCCTGTTTGGGATTGGGGAGCTGGTAAAATATCTGAAGATCACGAAGGTAATACAATTTTCTTGCCAGACCCTCATCAATTGGCTCTCAACAGAAAAGTGAAGGAACAGCTAAGAGATTTATCGCAAGACACTGTTTTTTTGAAGTCTTTAGTTATTTCTTGGCCACACAACACTTTAACATCGGCACCGCAAATATTAATAGCCCCAATGGCTTGTGGATCATCGGTCATTGCAACTCAAGCTACTGTAGATGATATTGCAGATAAACATCGTAAAGTAACAGCTATTGAAATGGAGTCTTATGCAGTAATGGCCGCGGCCTTTTCTTATGATATTCCTTGTGCCGTTATTAAATCAGTTTGTGATTTAGGGAATAAGCATAAAGCTGATGAGATTCAAAACTACTGTGCTTATTCTAGTGCTTCCGTGGCTATAAAACTCATCATTGATAAGTATCATAATTTAATTTAATAAATGTTTATGTGATTTACTTTTCCATATTTGACTAGGCCATTATATGCAAATTAGTGTAGGGCGTTAACCAGCCTATGTACCGATAAGTACGGAGGTGAGGTGTGATTCTGTTGTACTAATTCAGAAAATAACCGCTAGTTTGTTGGCGGGCCTCGTTCTTGCCTGCGTAGCTATTAGTTGGCACCCATTCTTTTTTCATACTGCGGAAGAAACGTTCTATGGGACTGTTATCCAAACAGTTTTCCCGTCGGCTGACACTTGGCTTAATCCTCTAACGCCAAAGAAGTTATGATATTTCAGTCCTGTGTACTGACTTCCTTGAGCGCTTTGAAACATGACGTCCTGCGGCTGACCACACACCTCATACGCCATCCGTAAGGCAATGCTTATTAGAGCAGTATCGGTATTTGCTAACAGGCTCCTACCGATAACCTTTGAGGGAAAAGGTCTATAACCACTACCAGTGAGAACCAGCGATTTCCTGCTGAGAGTAGATTAGTAGAGGCTGTGTGTAGAGACGCCCAGACGGTCAGATACTTCAGCGACGGAATAACCGCGCTCCGTTATCTGACGGGCGGCTTCTTCCTTAAATTCAGGTGTAAATCGTGGTGTGTCCATACTGCGGCAGAGTTCACGGGCAGAAACCCCGGCTTCAGCTTCGCGGAGGATACTGACAATCTGCTCGTCGGAAAAACGCTTCTTCATGGGGATGTCCTCATGTAGCTTATGAAGACATTACTAACATCGCGGTGTATTAATCAACGGAGAGCAGGTCAGGATACTTACATTTTGAGCACCTGATATAGATCTTATTTCAACTACAAATTAGAATCAATACTGTTTTGACTAAACAGGGATTTTAAGGAACCTATGCATTCATTTTCTGAGTTAGCATACAGATGCACAAATTTCTCATTAGCAAAAATTAATGAAGGCTATGATTTATCAGTTAAAGCATTATCTGAAACTGGTGCCACACCACCTTTAAAAAATATGCAAGCTCTTAATCTGCAAAAAATGATTCATGCAGTGGGGTTGTTTTCTGTTTACGAAGCTCACTTACAGCGCAGGTTACACTGTAGAGACGGTTTCAAAGAGGCTAAATCTATTCTCGAACAGGCAGGCGAGATTTCGCTGAAAGATAAGTTTCATGATTACTATCTTGCAATCAATGCGTTAAAGCATGGTGATGGGGCTAGCTATAACAATTTGGTCGCTAAATTCAATAATCTTGATTTTGTAGTTGATACACCTACTACACCTGTTCAGGAAGAGGGTGATGTTTCAGGTGTTGAGGGTTTGGTCCTTGTGGATGATGATTTTATTCAAAATTGTCTTGCTGTGATAACCGAAGTATCAGAATGCATATCAAAGCAACGTCCTGATTTCCTTGATTAATGCGTGGAGTTTAAATTCGAAATTTTTTATATGGGCTGGCGCTGCTGATCCATTCCCAATATCGGTGCCAGGTTAAATCAGAGATCCGGGCCTTTTTGCAGACTTCGGATAAATTCCTCCGGTGTCAGGTTGTTTAATGATGAATGAGGTCGTTGCTGGTTATATTCCTGTCTCCAGCACTCGATCTTCTCCTGAGCATCTTCCAGTGACAGGAACCAGTGCACATTCAGACATTCATCACGAAGTCTGTCATTAAATGACTCGACCAGTGCATTGTCTGTGGGCTTTCCAGGCCGTGAGAAGTCCATCGTCACCTTATTCTCATAGGCCCATCGGTCCAGAGATTTGGAGATAAATTCGCTGCCATTGTCCGTCTGCAACCGGAGTGGTACACGGCGCTTCATTTGCTTCAGACGCTCCATAACGACCACCACATCCTCACCACGTAACCCCTGTCCAACCTGGATCGCCAGACATTCCCGACTAAAATTATCGACTATAGCCAGCGCCCGGATCCGGCGTCCGTTGAACAGATTATCAGCAACAAAATCCATGCTCCAGCACTGATCTACTGCGCTAACTTCCGGACGGACGCGCCGGTGTCTGGCAGTGACATGTCGGCGGGGTCGTTTTGTCCGCAGATTCAGTCCTTCCAGACAGTAAATCTGATGTGTTTTCTTATGATTTATTAACCAGCCTTCCCGTCGTAAAAGAATATGAATACGCTGGCAACCGTAGCGAACTCGCGCTTCTGCAATCTCTCTTATCCTCTGAGTCAGGGCCCTGTCATCGCGGCAGCTACGGTAGTTGTATACCGTACGACTCTGCATCATCAGACGGCAGCCACGGCGCAGACCAATCCAGCAGATAAGCCACCGCTTCCCGTTTCTGGACGGGCCTCAGAACTTTTTTCGAATGACATCCTGGAGCATTTCCTTGTCCAGACTGAGGTCCGCCACCAAACGACGGAGGCGCTGATTTTCATCCTCCAGTTGCCGCAGACGGCGCAGTTCTGTCACGCCCATCCCGCCAAACTTCAGAAATGCCCATCTTTCTGCACACTTCTTCCACCCGAGTGCCAGTTTCGGCCTGTTTCAGCGCAAAAGCGATCTGTTCTTCTGTATAGCGGGTCTTTTTCATGACGGAATGGCCTCTTTGTTTGATAAAAGAAAGGGCTTTGTTGAATAAATCGAACTTTTGCTGAGTTGAAGGATCAGATCACGCATCCTCCCGACAACACAGACCATTCCGTGGCAAAGCAAAAGTTCAGAATCACCAACTGGTCCACCTACAACAAAGCTCTCATCAACCGTGGCTCCCTCACTTTCTGGCTGGATGATGAAGCGATTCAGGCCTGGTATGAGTCGGCAACGCCTTCATCACGAGGAAGGCCCCAGCGCTATTCTGATCTCGCCATCACCACCGTTCTGGTGATTAAACGCGTATTCCGGCTGACCCTGCGGGCTGCGCAGGGTTTTATTGATTCCATTTTTGCCCTGATGAACGTTCCGTTGCGCTGCCCGGATTACACCAGTGTCAGTAAGCGGGCAAAGTCGGTTAATGTCAGTTTCAAAACGTCCACCCGGGGTGAAATCGCACACCTGGTGATTGATTCCACCGGGCTGAAGGTCTTTGGTGAAGGCGAATGGAAAGTCAGAAAGCACGGCAAAGAGCGCCGTCGTATCTGGCGAAAGTTGCATCTTGCTGTTGACAGCAACACACATGAAGTTGTCTGTGCAGACCTGTCGCTGAATAACGTCACGGACTCAGAAGCCTTCCCGGGCCTTATCCGGCAGACTCACAGAAAAATCAGGGCAGCCGCGGCAGACGGGGCTTACGATACCCGGCTCTGTCACGATGAACTGCGCCGCAAAAAAATCAGCGCGCTTATTCCTCCCCGAAAAGGAGCAGGTTACTGGCCCGGTGAGTACGCAGACCGCAACCGTGCCGTTGCTAATCAGCGGCTGAGCGGAAGCAATGCACGGTGGAAATGGACAACGGAATATAACCGTCGCTCGATAGCGGAAACGGCAATGTACAGAATGAAGCAGTTGTTGGGAGATTCACTGACGCTGCGTGACTACGATGGTCAGGTAGCGGAAGCTATGGCCATGGTGCGTGCGTTGAACAGGATGACAAAGGCTGGGATGCCAGAAAGCGTGCGTATTGCCTGAAAATCCAGCCAGCTACAGGGTCGTTCGCACGAAATCTTATTTATTCAACAAAGCCGCCGACAATTCTCATCATCGCTACAACATGACCTCGCTATTTACATCGCGATACTCTTTTGGCGTCGTGTCATATGCTTTTTTAAAAACAGAGTAGAAATATTGCAGCGATGGATAACCGCACATT
>ENA-OQKN01001424-OQKN01001424.1-human-gut-metagenome-genome-assembly--contig:-NODE-1424-length-11414-cov-2.500399_pt1 | contig 11414 bp, 4 predicted proteins | sample MGYA00242776_ERZ504794 | MGnify/ENA primary metagenome ERZ504794 (study PRJEB26092, sample SAMD00036434) | human gut metagenome | host: Homo sapiens | study: EMG produced TPA metagenomics assembly of... | reverse complement strand
AATGACGTAGACAATCTGATCTTGGCATGTTTTTCCTATGTCAATCTGGATGGGATCCCGGAAGCAGCCAGCCAGAATGGAATAGAACTCAAAGCGCTCACAGAGAAATTTCTTCAGCTTCATACTGAGAAAGAACTCAAAGAAGACAAATCTTTTATCCGCTTTGCACCGTTTATGATGCTTGAAATGGCAAAGACCGAACGCTTCGGACAGTGTGTGATCCGTAATTATGTGAATGAGATCGTGGCGGAGGAAGCGCAGCAGTTTTCGGCGGTGGAAATTTGTCTGAGTGATGGAACTTCTTATATATCTTTCCGCGGGACCGATGATACGATCGTCGGCTGGAAAGAAGATTTTAATCTGAGTACGGGCGTTGTTCCGGCGCAGGAGAGGGCAGTGGAATATTTAAGAAGGATTGCCGGCAGTTTACAGGAAATGGTCCGCGTCGGCGGCCACTCCAAAGGTGGAAATCTTGCTGTTTACGGTGCCGTGATGTGCAAAGAGATCCATCCGTGGATCCTTCAGGTTTACTCAAATGACGGACCGGGATTTTCCAGAGAATTTCTGGAACTTCCTGAAACAGAAGCACTTCTTCCAAAAGTCACCAGGATCATTCCAGAATATTCGATCATCGGAACACTTCTGGAGCATTCCAAAGAACCGGTTCTTGTTGCAAGTTCCAACAAGGGGCTGCTGCAGCACGACGGTTTTTCCTGGGAAGTCAGTGGAAATCATTTTACCAGCAAAGAACAGCTGAGCAGTAGGGCAGAAACTTTTGTCAGTATTCTGCACAAGTGGATCGACGGCATGGATGTAGAACAGAAAAAAGTCCTGATCGAAGATCTTTTTTCCACGATCGAAGCGTCTGGCTCTGAGAATTTAAGTGAGATCCAGGCAGGTGGTCTCAAGAGCTTCACTGCCATGCTAAAACGGATTGAAAGTTTTGCCCCGGAATCAAGAGAAATGGTGCAGGAACTTTTTCTCGCATTGTTCGGCGGATGGCTGGAGCAGCTGAAACTTCCTGACATGGAAAAAATCCCATTTTTACCGCAGAGCTTTTCCGATAAAATCCTTGAAAAATTCTAAATTTTTGGTACTATATAATAGAAAGAAACACCTACACACATTCTGCAAAATGCAGAGAAACTATATACAATAAAGGAGAACATTATGAGCAAAAAACCAACCGTTTTAATGATCCTGGATGGTTATGGACTGAATGACAAACATGAGGGAAATGCGATCTACGAAGCAAAAACTCCTGTTATGGATAAATTAATGGCAGAATATCCATTTGTTAAGGGAAATGCCAGCGGACTTGCAGTAGGTCTGCCGGATGGACAGATGGGTAATTCTGAGGTAGGTCATATGAATATGGGTGCAGGACGCATCGTATATCAGGAACTTACCAGAATCACCAAAGAAATCAACGACGGCGACTTCTTCAAGAACGAAGCACTTCTCGCAGCAATGAAGAACGCGAAGGAAAACGATTCTGCTGTACATTTTATGGGACTTCTTTCTGATGGTGGTGTACACAGCCACAATACTCATCTCTACGCACTGCTTGAGATGGCCAAGAGAGAGGGACTGAGCAAAGTTTATGTACACTGCTTCCTCGACGGACGTGACACACCGCCGGCATCCGGTAAGGAATTCATAGAGCAGCTTGAAGCTAAGATGAAAGAAATCGGTGTTGGACAGATCGGTGTTGTTTCCGGACGTTACTACGCAATGGACAGAGATAACCGCTGGGATCGTGTAGAACTTGCATACAAAGAACTGACAGAGGGCGAGGGTGTCAAGGGTACAGACGCAGCTGCAGCAGTTCAGGCTTCTTACGGCAACGACAAGACAGACGAATTCGTACTTCCGACAGTTATTGAGAAGGACGGACAGCCGGTTGCCAAGATTCAGGACAAAGACTCCGTAGTATTCTTCAACTTCCGTCCTGACCGTGCACGTGAGATCACCAGAGCATTCTGCGATGACGAATTCAAGGGATTTGAGAGAGCTAAGAAACTGGATCTTACCTATGTATGTTTCACAGATTATGATGAGACGATCCAGAACAAGCTGGTTGCATTCCACAAAGTTCAGCTTAAGAATACATTTGGCGAATATCTTGCAGCTCATGATATGACACAGGTTCGTATCGCTGAGACAGAGAAATACGCACACGTTACTTTCTTCTTCAACGGTGGTGTTGAGGAGCCGAACAAAGGCGAGGACAGAATCCTTGTAAAATCCCCGAAAGTTGCTACTTATGACCTCCAGCCGGAAATGAGCGCACCGGAAGTTTGTGACAAACTGGTAGATGCGATCAAATCTGACAAATACGATGTGATCATCATCAACTTCGCAAACCCTGACATGGTAGGACATACCGGTGTTCAGGCAGCAGCAGTTAAGGCAATCGAGACTGTTGACGGATGCGTTGGAAGAGCAGTAGAAGCCCTCAAGGAAGTAGACGGACAGATGTTCATCTGTGCAGATCATGGAAATGCAGAGCAGCTCATCGACTATGAGACAGGCGAGCCATGGACCGCACATACAACCAATCCGGTTCCGTTCATCCTTGTAAATGCAGATCCGAAATACACTCTGAGAGAGAACGGATGCCTGGCAGACATCATTCCTACACTGATCCAGTTAATGGGAATGGAACAGCCGGCAGACATGACAGGAGAAAGCCTTCTGATCGAGAAATAAATAATAAATTTTCTAAAAACGCTCCCGCATATCAAATGGTATGCAGGAGCATTTTTTTGCACAAAAAACAAGGGGGGGGAGAGAAAAAATTCGCAAAATTTGGACGTATTTAAGAAAAACGTTGCTTTTTCTGAATATTTTCTATATACTAAAAATATGTAAAAAAGAATGCGGTATATCGAAATACCGACATAAAAAAGGGAGGAAGGCGAATGAGACCTAAAGGAAAACGAATGCTGGCATGGCTGCTGGCGACGACGGTGACGCTTAGTGGCAATTCATTTACGGTACTGGCAGATGAACTGGATTTTACAGATGCACAGGAAGTACATGAGGAAGAAACTACGGAAGAACAGGCTGCTCAGGATGAGAATGCAACAGCCGAAATACAGATTCAGGATGATTTTCAGTCAGAGGAGATCGAAGAACCTGTAGTGGAAGAAGCGGAAGAACCACAGATCGAGGAAACAGAAGAATCAGAAATCACGGCAGAAGAAGTGGATGAAGAGATTCAGGAGGAACCATTATTTTCCGCAGGTGAAGAAGAAAATAATCAGGATCCGGAAGAATATAAAATCTGGTTTGAGAACCTCAGAGATGACGAATACTCTACGTATTTTTTTGATAATGAAAACGGGGAACTTCGATTAAACACAGAGAATCTGAATGGAAAAAATGCCTCTATTTCATGGGAGGTGGGAAGCAGAACAAATGATCCGGGCGGACTTGGAAATGATGAGTTTACCACCGATACAGGTCTTTCGGAAGAGATGATTTTCTGGTCAGAAAATGCGGAGAACAACAGTGTTCTTGAAATTGATGGAGCGAAATTACAGGAAGCCATCAGATGGCTCAGCGACAACAAAGGAGACGAGTACTGGTTTGAAGTACGTGCGTATGTGAATACAGAAGGTAATGACGAACCGGTATATCAGGAACAGGCAGGGCTTTATTCGAGAGAGCATGTAGAAGATTATCACCTTCCAGATGATGAGGTGCTTCTGACAGACTGGAATTACTGGGTAGGTCGATACAACTACAGCTGTTATGTAGAAAATGAGGAGTATCTGAACGGCGGTGATATTGCACTGGAATTAACAGATGTATCTGTTGTAAATGCACCCGAAGAAGAGGATGAAACACCAGTCTGCGAAATTGAGCTGGCGGATGAAGATGGCTGGAATATTCGGGCAAAGAGATTCGGAACGGCAATAGTAACACTTACTTATAAGGATATTTCCGGCGAAGAACAGCAGCCCAGTTTCAGAATTTATGTAGAAGGACATAAATTTACTCTGGAACCACAGTGGCCGGCATCCGGCAATAATATGCTGAAAAACAGTGAGATGACAATTTCGTTCGTCCTGCATCACGACTGGAAAAACAGCGATGAAGACCAGGGATCGGAAGATATGACTGGATGGACTCTGGAGCTTGATCCGGATGAGGGTGGATACGCATATGACACAAATCTTCTGGATGTTGAGGTTCATGGAGAAGAACATACGATTACGATCAGATCAAAAGACAATACATGGGGAACTGGTATTGCCCTCAGAGCACTGCATCCGTCAGAGGATGAGTCAGAAGAACCGACATACAGTTATGTCAATATCCCTGTTCAAGTCTGCGAAGAGTATGATGTACTTTATCCTGAAAGTATAGAGAATATTCAAGCAGGAGATGTTCTGGATTTTAATACCTGTGATCTGAAAGTAGAACGCATCAAAGAAAATCAAGAGTCTTATATCAGAGACGATGTAACATATGATTTTGAATACGACACAAATCAGTGGACAGATGAAGCGGCAGACGGACAGCTTCCGATTCTGAGAAGAAAAACAGCAGATGGTACCTGGGTAAATGTGATTGCCAGAGATGGAGATGGCAATGAAATTGGCCGCCGCGAATACTGGTTTGATGATCTTGATTATTCGATCTGGTTTGAAAATCTGAGAGAGGGGGACTATTCCACCTATTTCTTCAGCGATGAAAATGGTGAACTCAAATTAAACACGGAGAACCTGAATGACAGAGACACCTACATTTCATGGGAAGTAGGCTATAGAACAGATGACCAGAATGGCGGGGACGATAAGTTTACCTCAGATATGGAATTACCGGAAGAGATGATTTTCTGGTCAGAAACGGAAGATAACAGTATACTTGAGATCAATGGACAAAAACTCTGGAATGCAAACAGGTGGCTTGATGAAAATGTAGGAAATAATTTCTGGTTTGAAGTACGTGCATCTGTAAAAGTCGGAGAGGAAAACGTATATATGACTCAGGCGGGTATTAATCCGAGAGAGACACGTGAGGATTATTACCTGCCAGAAGATGAAGTGATCCTGATGGACGATGATTACTGGATAAACAGAAATTATGATGGATGGGTACAGAATCAGGAAAATCCTGACGGAAGAAATTTCGATTTTGCTGTAGCAGATGTGACTGTTTCCAATGCTGAGGACGAAGAGGATGAAACACCAGTCTGCGAAGTTGAGTATCAGGATGAAAACGGATGGAACATTCAGGCAAAGAGATTCGGAACAGCGGTAGTAACACTCACGTATGATAATCTTTCCGGTGAAGAACAGCAGCATAGTTTTAATCTTTATGTGAACAGTGACAGATTTATTCTGGAACCACAGTGGCCGACAGATGGCAGCTGCATGCTGAAAAACAGCGAGATGAAACTTTCCTTTGTTCTGACGCATGACTGGAGACACAGTGACGAAGACCAGGGTTCAGAGGAAGTTAAGGACTGGAAACTGGAATTTGCACCAGACGAGAACGGATATGCGTATGAGACAAACCTGCTGAAAAGCGTGGAGATCAACGGACATGAACTTACGATTAAATCAGGAGAAGAAACATGGGGAACCGATATTCTCCTGAAAGCGATGATTCCTTCAGAAAATGAAACCTGGGAAGATGTAGCATACAATAACCCGCATATCGAAGTCTGCGAAGAGTATGATGTACTTTATCCTGAAAGTATAGAGAATATTAATGTAAATGAAACGCTGGATCTGACTCAGTGTGGAATCAAAGTAGAACACATCAAAGAAAATGAAGAACCTTATGTCAGAGACGATGTGACTTTTGATTTCGAATATGACACAAACCAGTGGACAAACGAAGCTTCCGAAGATCAGTTCCCGATTCTGAGAAGAAATACAACAGATGGTACACGGGTAAATGTAATTGCCAGAGACGGAGATGGAAATGAAATCGGCCGCCGTGAATACTGGTTTGACGGACTGGACTATTCTGTTTGGTTTGAGAATATGAGACAGGGTGAGGATTCTACCTATTTCTTTGATGGCGAAACCGGTGAACTTCAGTTAAATACAGAAAGCCTCAAAGACAAAAAGAATGTCTCCGTCGAATGGGAAGTTGGATACCGGACAGACGCGGATGAAAATGAAAACGACCAGTTCACTCTGGTACCGATCAGTCAGAAGTTCTGGTCCGAGAAAAAAGGTGACGACAGCGTACTTGTAATTAATGGCACAAAACTCTGCAAAGCTGATAAATGGCTGGAGGAGAATGACAGAAGCGAATACTGGTTTGAAGTACGGGCGCACATAAAAATAAACGGAACAGAAGTATTTACATGCCAGTCTGGTCTTTACGGCAAAGAAAATGTTGAAGAATATTATATTAATTTTGGAGCAACACTGGAAACTGTTCCTGGCGAAAACGTATGGCTGAATCAGAACCTGAACTGCTACGTCGAAAATCCGGAGCATCCATATGGAGAACTGCTTCAGGCAAAGATAACAAAAGTCAAAACCTTAAATAAACAAATTTATAGCATTGCCTACCTCAAAAACGGATGGCGCATGAAAGCAGAAAAACCGGGAGAGACAAAAATCGAAGTTACCTATACAGATATCCATGGAAACCAGCAAAAAGGATTTTTCAATATTTCTGTAACAGATGTCTTTTACTGGTGCAACTGTATACCGGAAAACAACAGTGATTCTATTCTTGCAAATGAGGAAAAACGGTATGACCTTTCCGTATATCGCAGAGATGCGAAACATTTGGATGGCGAAAAAGTTGACAGTTCAGAGTATGAATTTGAATTAATAGAGGATTCCTATGACGAAAATGCTGTTGGATATGTAAATATCGAAGGCAATACACTGACGATCAAAGCCAAAGATGTTCAGGATCAGGAGATCTTTGTTGGATTAAGAGTAGTTTCAAAAGAAAGAGATGAGGAAGATAATCCGCTGTGGAGTGCAGAAACACAGATTTACGCTCAGGCAGTGAAGGAGTATTCAGCACAGATCCGACTGAAAGAGATCATTGATACGAATCCAAACGTTGGAGAAACAATTGATTTAAATGAACATCATCCTGGTATTTTCAAGTACAACGATGAAACGCAGGAATGGGAAGAAATACAGGATGACGAGAATGTCAGAATTCGTCTGGAATACGACGAAACAGTATGGGAGGCAGTGAATGAAGAAGCAATTCCGACACTGCGTCGTATAGCTCAGGGACAGAGAGATCTCCACCTGATTGCCGAAGAACGGCACATTGACAGATATGGAAATGAAGTGTGGGAAAAAATTGCCGAAGAAAACTGCTATTTCCCTACAGTATATGACAAAGATGCAGAATGCAGTCATATCTGGGAAACTGTGACAGACAGCAATGCAACCTGCGGCAAAGCAGGAAAACGCCATCAGGAATGTACCGCATGCCAGGCAAAGAAAACTCTTTCAGATATTCCGGCGACAGGCAAGCATAAATGGGGCAAATACACTGTAACCAAGAAAGCAACCGTATTTGCACAGGGACAGGAAACGAGAACCTGCAGTGTCTGCAAAAAGAAAGAAACCAGAAAAACAGCGAAATTAAAAGCTGCATTGAATCTTTCAGCATATGCATTCCCGCTTCAGAGAGGAAAAACAGTAACCATAAAATCATCCGGTCTCAAAAACGGAGATTACGTGAAACTGGTAAGTTCAGCAAAAAGTTCTGTTTTAAAAGCTGTAAAACTCAAAAACGGTAATATCCGGCTGACAGCTCAGAGAAGCACAAGCAAAAAGGCAGTAGCTGTAAAAGTACTGGTCAAAACCGCCGGCGGTGCAAGCAGAACTATAACAGTTACCGTCCAGAGCAACCAGGTAACAACAAAGAAGATTACCGGCATTGCCAGAAGTCTTAGCGTAAAACGGGGAAAAACCATTACGTTAAAACCTGCTCGTTATCCGTTTACCAGCCAGGAAAAAATAACCTATACAAGTTCCAATAAGAAAATCGCGACAGTAGATGCAAATGGGAGAGTAAAAGGAATAAAAACAGGAAGTGCCGTGATCACGGTAAAATCCGGAAAAGCAGTATACAAAACTACGGTAAAAGTTACAAAGTAATTTAACCAAAGCGCGGGATGCAGAAATGTATCCCGCGTTTTTTGCGGGAATAGAAAGTATAAGCAAGGATACAATAAATAAAAGATTTTTTGTTATACTGAGAAATGACATAATATAACACCTGTGCAGAAATTTGACATTTCATAAAAAAAGATGCAATTTAAGGTGCAAAAAGGCAGAAGTATGTTATAATAGAAGCGTTACAGAAAAATGGCAGCAATGAGGAATTCATCCATTTTGCTGATTGCAGGGGAGTATAGAATGAACAACGAAGAAAATAAGGGAACTTTGCCGGAGGATGATGTAGGCAGACCAGATGAGACTACAGATATCGAAGACAGAATCAATGCGACATTGGATAAAATTCTGGATGATGACGAGGATGAGTTTGACGATATACAGGTTGATTACGAGGATCCGGAAGATGAAGAACCAGATAATGAAGCTCCGGACGAGGAAAATCGTGAGATAAGGGAAACTGAGGACGACTACGAGAAGACAAAAGTATGGACTGATTCTTCGGAAGAAGCAGATGAAGAGGAATCGAGTACAGAAGCAGTTGAAGAGGAAGCTAGTACAGAAGCGGAGGAGGAAACGACTTCAAAAGTTCTGGAATCTCAGACAGAGGCAGAATCCCAGACTGAAGAAGAATCAGAGCCGCAGACGGAAGTTGAGTCACAGACTGAGATAGAATCAGAGTCGCAGACGGAAGTAGAGTTACAGACAGAAGTAGAAAACGAAACTTTGGAAAGTGAGTCTGAAACGGAAGTACCAATGACAGAAACAGAGGTACCTGAAACAACAGCGGCATCAGAACCTCAAACACAAGTACCAGAGACAACAGCATCAGAATCTGAGACGGAATCTACCGAACAGCTAGAGTCTGATACTACAGAAGAGGAAAGCAGTATTGTGGCTTCTCTGGTAGATAGCATCAAAGGTCTCTTTGCCCCGGTGGAAGTATATGCGGCAGAGGAACATATTACTTATAGTGTGGGTGAAGGCAATGGCGCAGAAGATAGTCAAGAAGGCGAAGAGTGGACTATCGAACATATTACATGGAAATTAGATGAAGAGAAAAGCTCACTTCCAGAATTTGACAGCAGTGAAGAGTCTGCTGGTGCAGTTTACAAAAGTCGGGCGGGAAAGCCCACGGTTTTAACCGTGGGATGAAAGCCAAGAAACTTTTTGCAATTATCGGACAATGATGTCGAATTTTGTCGAAATGTTGTACAGGCAACAGCTCGTTTTGAGCTTGTGTCCTTGTGTGTTGTATGATATACTGTTTATATCAACAAAGAACATATATTCATATTCGCAGTTAAAGGAGGGCACATATGCATACGGTACAGCTTCTGTTAAAAACATCTAAATACGAACGCCATGAAATCGATCGTCGTTTTCATGCATTGGCACATTTGCATAATGTATGTGTAAAGCATGCCCGTAAATGCATGATACGCCTTCAGCACGATAAGCGATATGCAGAACTCAGACAGTTATACAATGAGCTGGTGAAAAAAGAAAAAATGTCGAAAGAGGAGAAATCGCAAAAGAAAAAATTGGCAAAGCAATTAGCAGCTTGCCGTACCGAACAGGGACTGTCAAAAGCCTCTTTGGAACACTATCTAAAAGTCTGTGGAAAGCAATTTTCAAAACTTCTTTCTTCTCAGCAGGTACAGGCAGAAGCTGATCGTGTATGGTGCGGTGTCGAGAGATGTCTGTTTGGAAATGGAAAAGAGCTTCATTTTAAGAAATTGATGGACTTTGATACGATTGGTGGAAAGTCAAATAAAAATGGTGCCCGTTTTGATCTGGATGCAATGTATGTCAATTGGCTTGGACTTTCTCTAAAATGTTATCTTCCAAAATCAGAAAACAGTCTTAGTTATGTATGGGAATCACTGAAAGGAAAAATCAGTTATTGTAATATAAAACGGCTTATGTTTTCTAGTGGATGGCGATACTATGCAGAGATTGTTGTAAGTGGGGCTGCACCGACAAGAGTTTCAATTGGAACATCTACGATGGGAATTGATCCGGGTGTTTCAACAATAGCCGGTGTTTCAGAAGATGCCTGTGTATTGGAAGAACTGGCTCCGAATGCAATCCAGTATGAGAAAAAAATTCAAAAGATTTCTCAGAGGATGGATCGCTCCAGAAGAATCAGTAACCCAAATAAGTATAACGAAGATGGAACTATCAATCGTTCTAATCGTGATCCATGGAAATACTCCAAAAACTATGTAAAAATGTGCCGACTGTTAAAATCATTGTATCGAAAAAAGCATGCTTATATCGTTGACAGTCACAGAAAACTGTGTAATAAGCTGATAACAATTGCCAGATATTTTCCAGTGGAAAAGATGCACTTTCAAGCGCTTCAAAAGAGGGCAAAAGAAACCAAACGGCAGGAAAAGAAAACAGAAGTTAAGCAGAAAGATGGCACTGTAAAGGTGATTCAGAAATATAAGCGAAAAAAACGTTTTGGAAGATCCATCAACCGCCGTGCACCTGCAAGATTTCTGCTAGAATTGAAAAGAAAAGCGGAGGCAGTTGGAGGTGTCTATGCAGAAGTGGATACAAAGGAATTTAAGGCAAGCCAATACAACCATGTAACGGATACTTATGAAAAGATTCCGTTGTCACAAAGAGAAAAGGAGATTGGAAAGCGAAAGGTACAGAGAGATCTATATTCGGCATTTTTAATTCGAAATGCAGATTTGGATTTTAAATATCCCGACAGAGAAAAATGTGAGTATGAATTTGAATATTTTGCGGATATGCAGGAACAGTTGATTTTAAAAATGCAGGAAAGTGGATTGTCAATGAGACAATGTTTTGGATTTTGATTTAAGAAGTATATAAGGCTTCGGCATAGGTCTTTTGCTGAGAAAGTAGTACACGACGTATGAAATCCCATCAGCATAAATCCTGAACACAGTGGCTATATTTCAGTCTATAGGGCTGGATGATGCTGCCAGAATCTAAGGAATCCCACGGTTTTAACCGTGGGAGTATGTCAAATAAAAAAGATGTAGAATTAAAAAAGAAGCAGTATAGTAGTGACTTAATGATGTCAAAGTAAAATAGCAAAAGCACAAAAGATAAGCAAAATTTTGCGGAAAGGCATGGTAATAAGATGGCACTAGTTTTTATTGTAGAGGATGACAATGATATTCGTCAGATTGAGGCATATGCACTTAAATGCGGCGGTTTTGAAATTGAAGAATTTGAGGATGCAAAAGCACTTTACGAGAGATTGGAAAAGAAAACGCCAGATCTTTTTTTGCTTGATGTTAT
>ENA-OQKN01001419-OQKN01001419.1-human-gut-metagenome-genome-assembly--contig:-NODE-1419-length-11509-cov-3.433228_pt1 | contig 11509 bp, 14 predicted proteins | sample MGYA00242776_ERZ504794 | MGnify/ENA primary metagenome ERZ504794 (study PRJEB26092, sample SAMD00036434) | human gut metagenome | host: Homo sapiens | study: EMG produced TPA metagenomics assembly of... | reverse complement strand
GGTCAAAGCCTTTTCAAGTCCTAAGAGTTTCATTGCAATCAGTTGACGGTGCGCCCAAGGACAAGCATAAGAAACGATCAGCCGATAGCGATCTTTTTCAACAGGTAGTTGGCCTTGTTCACGGCCAAAGGGGGTTAGTAATTGTGTTTTCTGTCGTTGAAAACGCCCAAAGGCGTCTACCTCACCTTTTACAAAATCTGTTGCCATTAGCGAGCCCTCCAAGCATTCTCATAAGAGAAAAAAGTCATATCTTCTGCGAGATAGCCACTAATTTGCAAAGATTTCAAGTGTTTCAACTCTAAATTAGTATCAAAGTCGTGTTTAAATAAAGCTGTCCAAATTTTCTTCATCCTAATACCTCCCAATCTCACTTTCAAAACGATAACCTTCTGGTAAAAAGAAACCTTCGTCTTCCATCCATTTCAAGCCTTCCTCAGAGCCATGGCTAAAATGCGAGAAGGCTGTTTTATTGCGTCTAAAACCATATTTTTCATAGAGAGTCAATGTCTGTGGATGGGTATAGAGAATAATGTTGGTTCCTTTCAACTTTTCCAGTAATAAGGTAATAATGGTATGACCCACATGCTGGCCCTGATAAGCACTATCCACAGCGACATTATAAATAGCAGACTGAGACACAAAATCAGTCAAAGCACGGCCAACACCGATAACACGACTGCCATCCTTGATAAAGATTGTGACGTCACTATTACGAAAGGCCTTCTCAGTGTTAGGAACATCTGTCTCTTTAGCTAGTCCAGCTGAATGAAGGACCTCTGCCACGTCTTGAAAATTCACCTTATCCACATCTGTCTCAATCTGGTATGTAAATGTCATCATTTCCTCCTATTTGTCGTAACTTGGCGAATAGTCCGTACCAAAGTATTTCTCATTGATTTTTTTAGATGTCCCATCTTCAATCACTTCTTTAAGTGCCTTGTTAACATCCTTGGTCAATTGTGTTTCTTCCTTACCAAGAACAAAGTAACTATATGGCTCTGCCATGAGGTCAGTTGAAAGACTACCTGAAATATCCTTACCTACCAAGTCAAGGTCATATTCCTTTTGATAATAGTCGAACATCGGCTTATCCATAACCAAGAAATCGTACTTGCCGCTCTCAACGCCTTGTAACTGAGATTTGAGATCTTCTGAGCTGTAGTTAAGGGCGATTTCCTTGTCTGGATTGGATTTGTTGTATTCTTCGATGGCTGTTGTTGAATTCACTCCAGCTGATCCTACTGTCGAAAGTCCCGCCAAATCAGTCCATGTGCTAGCTTCCTTGGCCTTACTATTACCCTTCTTAAAGATAACAACATAGGAATTTTTGAAAATTGGATCTGAGAATTGGTAGTTCTTCTCACGTTCCTCATTTTTAGCTAGATTATTCACTGCAATCTGGTAACGTCCTGAGCTAAGACCTGAAAACATTGAGGGAAATTCAACCTTGGTAATCTTCAATTTATACTGTGGCAGTTTGTCAAAAACTGCCTTGAGCAATTCGATATTGTGTCCTGTCAACTTGCCATCTTCTTCAAAAGTAAAGGGTTTAGGATTTCCTCCCGTTGCTGCAATAACCGTTGTTTGTTTTTGCGCCTTCTCTGCTTTTGTTGCTGAAGAATGATTACCACAAGCGACAAGCAAACCTGTCACTGCTAGTCCTAAAAGACCAAATAAAACTTTCTTTTGTAATTTCATAAGTCACCTCTCAAATAATGTTGTACCCATCTTAACACCAAGAAAAATACCTGTATAATCTAAATTTTTTATGGTTCGCTATAAAAAATTCCTATAGCCGCATACCTAGTAGTTTTAGGACTTTTGAATATTATATAAGAAGAAAATGGAGGTTAACGCATGGTTAATTTGATGAAAATTATTGAGCCCTATAAGAAAAACTTATTAATTGATTTAGAAAAACTATTACTGATTCCTTCAGTCAGAGACGTCGAAACGGCATCTCCGGAGGCCCTCTTTGGACAAGATATCCAAGAAACTCTTAACTATATGTTAGATTTAGGAAAAAGAGACCATGCCTGATTTCGACATAGTCTCTAATGCTATATTCCTATGATTTATGCAGAAAAAGGAGCTGTTTCCTTTGATTTTAATTGGAACTCCAGCCTCAAAATCTCCTGACTTTTCAATCAGGTAAAGCCTACAATGTAGTTACAGACCAAGCATACGTAAAAATCTCTATCATGGAAACCCAGAATTTTCATTTAAAAGCTATCTTGATAGCACAACTTAAGTGGTGACTTTTCCTTCAAGGGTGACAAGGTTAGAAAATCTATTTTCAGACAAGGACTGACAAACGGTCTATAACGAGATAGTAAAGAAGAAAAATTGGAATACAATATGGCCAAACATTTCTATAGAATTTATCAAATAGATTATCCTATGACTTGAGATTTATTTTTTACAAGACTTTCCGCTGTGAGAAAAGTTCCTGAAACTATTAAGTTTCAGGAACTCGGAATTTTTGAGACCTTAGGCTCAAAAATTAGTCATGGAACTTCGAAGAAGGTCGCTGACGACCGTACTCACCTAAGGAAAGTCATAAAAAAATTTCTCTTCTACATAAAAAAGAGCCTCTCGGCTCTTTTCATTTTAAATCGCAAACAAATCGTTTAGGTTCTCAGCCATAGTTGGGTGAGTGAAAATTTGTTTAGCTAAATCTGTGTATGGAATGTGATGATTCATAGCTAGGGTAATTAGATTGATAATTTCATGAGATTCTTGACCAAAGAGGGTCACACCCAAGATTTCCTTAGTTTCAGGATTTACCACAGCTTTGAAGGCACCACGCAAATCACCATTAACATGACCACGAGGCATGCCAGCAACTGGAAGTTCCTTGACAGCAACCGGTCCACCTACTGCTCTGGCTTGGTCTTCAGTAAGACCAACTTGAGCCAAAGGTGGGTTGAGGAACATAGCAGTTGAAACAGCTCCACGTGTTTCAAGGTTATAGCTGTTATCACCAGTTAGGTAATTAAAGACAATACGGAAATCATCTAGTGAGATGTAGGTAAATTGAAGGCCACCATTAACATCACCCACTGCAAAGACACCAGGAACACTTGTTTCCAAATGTTTATTGACCTGGATACCACCACGTTCAGTCAAGGCAATATCAGTATTTTCCAAGTGAAGAGGTTCGATATTAGGCTTGCGTCCTGTCGCATAGAGGAGTGCATCAAAACGGAACTCGCCTTTGTCAGTAACAACGACAACTTCATCACCGTCATTTTTCACTTCGGAAGTTTTAACACCTTGCTCAAAGACAATGCCGTCCTCTTCCATGTATTCCTTGGCCAACTTAGCAATAGAAGGCTCTACACGTGGCAAGAAGCTAGTCGCTGCATCCAAAACAGTCACTTGGCTTCCCAAACGGTTATAAAGGCCAGCAAATTCAAGACCGATATTACCACCACCTAAGACACCCAAACGTTTTGGCAAGGCTTCAAGGGTTTGAATACCAGTTGAATCGTAAACATGCTTAGTTGTTGTCAAGCCAGGAATAGGCAAGACATTAGACACGGCACCTGTGTTGATGACAATAGTCTCAGCTGTTAGCTCTTGGCGATCATCACCAGCCACTACTTCAATAACCTTATTTGACACAAAATGTGCCTCTGCATCAATGACATCAACGCCATTGTCTGCCAACATTTTATAATTCTTAGCATTAAGACGACCAGTCACTGCACCACGTTCCTTCATGGTATCGTCAAATGACCAGCCCTTCTCAGCCGCAACAATCATAGTCTTAGTTGGGATACAAGCAATATTAATGCAAGTACCACCATACATCGCTTTACTGCGCTCGATGACAGCAACTTTCTTACCAGCTGCATTCATCTTAGCAGCCAGAGTTTTACCGGCTTTACCGAAACCGATAACAATCAAATCATAGTTTAACATTTCTGTATCCTCCTATCTATCGCCATTCTATCATTTAATTTTTCAGACTGCACACATTTGAACTGAAAATAAAAAGAGGCTACAACTTATATTGTAACCCCTTTCTCATCCGTTTTTAATGGATTTCCATAAATCCACTACCTAAGAGTTTTCTCGCAGAAATTCTAATATCATTTTATTAAATTGCTTACTTTCAATAAAGGCCGCGTGGCCCTGTTTGCTAAACTCATAATAGGAGGCTTTTGGAATGCTATTTGCAAGTTCCCTTGCACCAACCACTCCCAAAACCAAATCGTTTTTAGCTCCCAAGACAAGAGTCGGGCAGGTGATTTTATCAAGGGACTTATGGCAATCAAACTCAAGAATTGACTTGGCTAAACGGACAAATCGTTCTTGTTTTTCAACACTCACAGTCTTCAAGAATAGTTTATTAATCACATATAATTTCTTTAACATAGGAGACGAAAATGTTTTACACATTGAATCCTTATTGAGCTTAGCCATCTCACCATTTTCTGCCATCTCAATCCAGCCTCCGATGGTGTCTCTACTGATATCATTATTTCGAGAGAATGTCAGAGCTAACACCAGACTAGTCACCTTTTGAGGATACTTAATAGCAAACAGCTGAGCAATCATACCACCTTGTGACATGCCTATGATAGAGGCATTAGCAATATGTAATTCTTGTAAAGAATGGTAGAGGTCATCAGCCATATTCTCAATTGAAATACCTTCTTCGATATGGCCCTTTCTATCAAAAATATAGACCTTATACTCCTTAGCGTATCGATAAAATAACGAGTAAATGGCAAGGTCAGACATATCACTTAAGCCTTGCAAACTTAATCCCGTAATGATAACGAGGGTTTTGTCTCCCCTTCCAAAGGTGACATAGTCAACACCCTGGTCTGACAAATGATTTCTGTGAATGCTAAACATTATCTACACTCTTTCATTGCTAGATTTAAGTATTATCATGCGTCCGGTGCATTATTTGATGCCATGATGATGATACTTACCAAGACAACAAAGGTAACTTGCCAAAGAATGAAGGCCATGAAATCCCCACCTTTAAAAATAAGCAGGTCACAAAGTAAAATAGCCAGCAGCACAGCATTTTTTCTAAAAAGTTGGTCACAGTTTTTCCAAAAAGTCTCAAAAGAAATATTGGCTCCTATCTTACGAACAAGCTTCACATGATAAATAATCTCAACCAGGGATGCCACAGCTACTGTAGTTAGCAGTCCGGTCAAAGAGACATCCATACGAAAACCAAAATAAAGAACGACAAGTTGAGAGAAAACTATTGCTGTAATTACACGAATATGGTTGGTCACGATAAAACCTCCTAAAGATAAGCATGAATAAAAAGCATTATAGGTACTCATTACTGCCCTTAATATGTCTACTCATTATATCATAAAATAAGACCAAAATTAGAAAAATTCCAACAGTTTCAGGCTTTGCGAGCAGTCGCCTATCAACTCGCAAAAAATGGTTCACTTCTTGCTCAGACCTCAAAAAAGGAGTCACCCTCTATCATGGTGCGACTCCTTTTGTTTATGATAAGTTACTCTGTTTAGGCCAATTCGTCAATTGATGTATATTCTCTGTTTAGACCCTTTGCAACTGGTTTGCTAGTGATATGACCTTGGTAGGTTGTAACCCCTTGACGAAGACCTTCGTCGTCGTTAATTGCTTTTCTGAATCCTTTTCCTGCAAGGGCTTCGATATAAGGCAAAGTGACATTGGTAAGGGCAATGGTTGATGTACGTGCCACAGCTCCTGGGATATTGGCAACAGCATAGTGTAGAACACCATGTGTTTCATAAACAGGCTCATCGTGAGTAGTCACGCGATCCGCAGTTTCAACAACCCCACCTTGGTCAACAGCAACGTCCACAATAACTGAACCTGGACGCATTTGTTTAACCATATGGTCAGTAACAAGTTTTGGTGCTTTTGCCCCTGGGATAAGAACTGCACCGATAACCACGTCAGCATCACGAACACTCGCTTCAATGTTGAGCGGATTTGACATGAGTGTTTGAATTTGGCTACCAAAGACCTCTTCAAGGACAGACAAACGTTTGGCACTGATATCAAGGATAGTCACTTGAGCTCCAAGTCCAAGGGCAATACGGGCTGCATGTGTCCCTACGACACCACCCCCAATAATAGTTACTTTACCTTTAGGAACTCCAGGCACACCACCTAGGAGAACTCCAGAGCCACCCTCTTGTTTGGTCAAGAAATGTGCACCGATTTGAACGGCCATACGTCCTGCTACTTCACTCATTGGAACCAAAAGTGGTAGGTGCCCTTCTTGGCTACGTACGGTTTCATAGGCCACACCTGTTGTCTTAGCATTGACCATAGCATCTGCCAATTCTGGAGCTGCTGCCATGTGCAAGTAGGTAAAGAGTAGGAGATCCTCACGAAGGAAGCCATATTCTGCTGCAAGAGGCTCCTTAACCTTAACCACGAGTTCAGCTGCCCATGCTTCAGCAGCAGTAGCAACAATTTTGGCACCTTGTTTTTCATAGTCTGCATCCGTAAAGCCAGATCCAAGACCCGCATTGGTTTCAATAAGGACTTCATGGCCTTTAGCTACAAGAGTTTGCACCCCAGCAGGCGTTAGAGCCACACGGTTCTCGTTATTTTTGATTTCTTTTGGAATACCAATTAACATACGTTTCTCCTTATTCGGAAGTTATAAGGTAAAACATCATAAAGATGACTTAACCACTTCCTATCTATTTTTTGAAATGATAACGCTTTCATTTTATCTAAAAAGCTCAAAAATAGCAAGTAAAAAATTCTCACCCCTTTTTAGGTCCTGAAATCTTACTTCGAAAATACGACAAAAGAACCCAACCAATCGGCTGGGTTCTTAAGTGTAAACTAAATGATCAAAAGAATATTTCTTCTTAGGCACGTCCTCCTTTTCGATTTCAAAAGTGGTACCAATTTAAAGTCCTAAAACCTTATTTAAAACTCTTAACAAAATAATCAAAGAGTCCTTGGTCTGCTAATTGCTTATGACCCAAGAGGAACTCTGGATGCCACTGAACACCTATAAATGGGACTTCCTTCTTCGACAGGTTTTTCATTACTGGTAATACCGATTAAAGGAATGGTCATTTTTCTTAGTCCTTAAAATAGCCAAGTAGGAATAGGGCGTTTTCCACATAGTAATTAACAGCTACTGGCAAGGCCTCATCTTTCACAAGGAAATCATCATGGTGCCAGTCTGGTGCATTCTCTTCACCATTTGAGCCAACAAAGGCAAAGACACCTGGTATTTCCTTTTGATAAGCCGCAAAGTCTTCGCCCCCTGTTGATGGCAAGGTTTCAATCACTTCTGCGAAGGCCTTAGAATTTTCAAAGATGAGAGGTGTAAGCGTCTGGTCATTATAGGTCACGTAAGGCGAATTGCCCCAAGTAATGTCAACTTGAGCACCGAACTGGTCTGCTGTCGCCTGAACAACCTTTTCAAAACGAGCAATGACATCTTCACGAACCTTAGGCTCAAAGGTACGAATCGTTCCTTCGAAAAATCCTGCTGCTGGAAGAACATTCCAAGTATTTCCAACTTCGATATGAGTAACTGACAATACTGCTGATTCAAAGGGCGATACCGTACGAGCCACAATCTGCTGTAAGTTGTTGATGATAGTCGTAGTAACCAAGACCGTATCTACACCCAAATCAGGACGGGCCGCATGGGAAGAAACCCCCTTAACATCAACCCTAAACTGCTCCACACCAGCCATGATAGCACCTGAACGAAGTCCAATCTGACCCGGTTTCAAGTGAGGATTATTGTGATAACCGATGATAGCTGACACACCGTCAAGACCACCCGCTTCAATGACCTGATAGGCCCCTTGGAAATTTTCCTCGGCTGGTTGGAAAATCAAGCGAACGGTCCCCTTAAGCTCTGCTTCTCTTTCTTTTAAAAGCTGAGCAGCTCCAAGCAGAGAGGTCTGGTGAAAGTCATGACCACAAGCATGCATAGCCCCATTGTTGCTGGCATAAGGAAGTCCTGTCTTTTCCTTAATCGGTAGGGCATCAATATCAGCACGCAAAGCAATAATCGGATAACCTGACCCAATCTCAGCGATGAGGCCCGTCTTCAAGGGATAATTTAAAGGCTCAATACCTAGATTTTTCAAATAACCTTTCAAAAAGACTGTCGTCTCATGCTCCTCTTCAGAAACCTCTGGATGTTGGTGAATCTGATGACGTGTCTTTGCTAAATGATCATAAAATGCTTCTGTCATAATGAACCTCCCTCTCTGATTAGACCTGCTCACTGCTCCTAACTTGCTTAAGTTCTCAATCGAATTGATACCATCATACCACCAGAAACAAGGCTTGAAAAATTAAAAAAACTTATAGAATGTCATAAGTTTTACTTATACCCCAAGAAAAGTCCGTCCTTATGGGCCTTACAGTATTAAACCTAGTGATAGGATGGACCTATCAGGAGATTGAAAGTTCCTATCATACCCTAATAAGAAGAAATGACTAGCCCAAATAAGTACGCAAAATCACTTTTTCCGCTTCCGTTAATGCTCGATAGGAACCTACCGCTAGCCCTTCATCAAGCTTAAACGCTCCAAAAGAAATCCGCTTAAGATAGGTCACCTTGACCCCATAAGCCAAGAACATCTTTTTCACTTGATGAAATTTACCTTCCGAAATCGTAATGTGAGCACTACTCTTGTCACTCGCAGAACTTAGAATTTCTAGCTGAGCTGATTTACAAACAGTACCATCCTCAAAGACAACACCCGACTCAAAAAATGCAGGTGCATCAGGCCTAAGAATATCATTGACCTCAACATAATAAGTCTTAGCCACATGATAGCGTGGGTGAAGCATGGCAAAGCCCAGAGGCCCATTGTTAGTAATCAGCACCAAACCCTCCGTATCTCTATCCAATCGGCCCACAGGATAGAGACCGTCTCGCTGATCTTCAGGATCAATCAAATCAATGACTGTCTGGTGTTCCTTGTCCTTTCGAGCTGACACTACACCTGCTGGCTTATTCATGAGATAGTAAACTTCTGGCGTATGCTCCAGTTCCTTACCAGAAACCGTGATGGTTTGAAGACTAGCATCCACATTAAGATTATCTCGATCCGCCAAGATACCATCCACATAAACTTGACGGCTACGAATGAGCTTCTTGACCTGATTTCGAGAACCATAGCCTGCCTGTCCTAATAATTTGTCTAAACGCATAACCTTATTGTACCACGGATAAGCGTCGTCTAGCAGACTAAAAAAGGAGGACAGAAGAAAGGTCTCAAATGAACGCTTGATAAAACAAAAAGTCTACCTTAAAAGATAGACTTATCACATTATTAACACTTACACATTCACGTGGAAGATATGCCCGACCAAGAAGGTCACAAGCATGGTCAAGAGTCCTACTGTCAAATTACGCAACATCGCTTGTTTAACAGGTGCTTTTCCAAGCTTGGCACTGATATAACCAGTCAAGAGCAAGGTAAGGGCAACCACGACCACTGTTACAGGAATACGGTAAGGCTCTGGGAACAGCATGATAGCTAGGGCTGGTGGCAAGGAACCAACTGAAAAGGCCAGGAAACTAGAGACGGCAGCATGCCATGGATTCGTAATTTCATCCAAATCCACCCCATATTTTTCCTCAACTAAGACCTTAATCGGATTCTTATTGAAGGCTTGATTAACCTTAACTTCAGCTGCTGTTTCGCAATCCCCCTGACTGAGGAAGGTTTGATACAAACTCTCTCTAGCTGCCTCAGGAGAGCGGTCCAAGAGGGCTTGTTCCTTAGCGATAGCAGCTTCTTCAGTATCTTTTTGCGTTGACACACTGACATATTCGCCACCTGCCATCGAAAAGGCACCAGCAAAAATCGCTGATAAAGCAGAAATCAAGATGAACCAGATGTTTGATGTCGCACTGGCCACACCGATAACCACTCCTGCAATGGAAATGATGCCATCATTGGCACCCAAAACACCAGCTCTCAAAATATTTAAGCGTTCTGCAAAATTCTTATCTTCCAATTCTCTTACTCCTTATTTAGAATGATTCTAAAAAGTATTATAGCAGTTATTTAGAATGATTACAAATAAGAAGTTTGAAAAGTAGAATTTTTAAGGTTTACTCCAGTCACACGCAAACTCCAAGGCTAATAAAGCTACCTTGTCTTTTTCATCTAAATCCTCATGACTAGATAAGGTTCGGATATCCCATTTTTCTTCCGAGAGGTGGTCTGCTGCGTAGAAGAAATGGCAGAGCTCAAAGTCCCGAAAAGCTGCTAAAGCTGCCACTGCAGAGCACTCCATATCCACACAGATGGCTCCTGCTTCCATTCGTCGCTTCATCTTGTCGATGGTTTCCCGGTAGGGAGCATCTGTCGTCCACACTTTTCCTTTCTGATAGGAAACCTTGTGACTATCCAGAAAAGCTTAGAAGAGAGGAAGACTTTCCTTATTTACTTCCACTTCATCACTAGCCGGAAGATAGTGGTAGCTGGTCCCTTCGTCTCGAAGAGCTGCTGTTGGAATGATGATGGAGGTCGCCTCAATATCTTGGTCCAAAACCCCACAAGTCCCAAAGAGAACGAGTTTTTCCATCCCAAATTGAATCAAATCCTCTATAATTCCCACACAGGAAGCAGCCCCAACTGGCGCATTAAAGACAGCAATCTGTTGGTCTCCAATCGTAATCCCATAGACAATGACTTCAAAATTGGCCATGGAGGTTCTTGCGATGATTTCATGATCATAATTCTCAAGCAAGCGCGCAAATGTCACTCTTGAAAAACAAGAGATGACTACTTTTGGAAATCCCTCAATTGGTTTGTGTAGGTCTGGTGGATTGATAATCGCTTGTCTATTCGCATCAAATTCAGTTAGTAGCATACGTAACCTCCTTAGTTTTAGGACCCATTATAACATAATAAAATCAGACCCAAAAGAATGGTCTGATTCTAACACTATTTATTCTTCATTTTCCAAATCGTCTAGCTGTTTTTCAAGACGTCTTCTCTCATATCTTCCCAATGCAGCGATAGCCCAATTCATAAAGAAAACAACGGGAGCATACAACATATAAGTAACTGCCCAAGCCATGAGATATCTAGAATCCAAGGGATTATTATGATAGACGTCATGTTGCAATATATATGTGCCATTATTTTAGAAATAAATTGCAAAATAAAAAGCCGAGATTGCTCTCAGCTTTTTCACTCTTTAAACTTAGGCAGGTGTTACATCCAAGCTTTCACCAATTGCCGCAAGACGTTCGATAACTTCTTCCTGGCTCAAACCATTTTCAGAGACATAACGGTTACGTAGGTGAACACGGCATTCATGTGAGCAGCCGCGGAGGTATTTGTCTTCATTTTCCTCTGAAGCAAGGATACGACGGTTACAGAATGGGTTACCACAGTTGACATAGCGTTCGCAAGGCGTACCATCGAACCAATCCTTACCGACAACGACAGGGTCTACATGGTTGATGTCAACGGCAATACGCTCGTCAAAGACATACATCTTACCATCCCAAAGCTCC
>ENA-OQKN01001418-OQKN01001418.1-human-gut-metagenome-genome-assembly--contig:-NODE-1418-length-11510-cov-3.847755_pt1 | contig 11510 bp, 8 predicted proteins | sample MGYA00242776_ERZ504794 | MGnify/ENA primary metagenome ERZ504794 (study PRJEB26092, sample SAMD00036434) | human gut metagenome | host: Homo sapiens | study: EMG produced TPA metagenomics assembly of... | reverse complement strand
CGCTGTGATCACTCCGTTTTCTACCAGCGAGGCGATGCTCGTGCGGGCGGATTTGTATGGGACCGGATGCCCGGTTGATGTCTCAGCGTTCAGCCGGGCTGTATATCCGTTCTCCAAGGATATGGATTTCTGACTTAATGTAATGACCGTTTTTTCAACTGTAACCCTGCAGCTTGCCTCCCCATTGGCAATTTTTGCAGTGATCGTAGCATTACCGGCCTTTTTCGCCGTGATCTTTCCATAAGTGTTCACGGACGCGACTGCGGAATCACTCGAAGAAAACTTTGGTTTCTTTCCGGTAGAAGTGATCGCAGTCAGATAATACTCGTCTCCAATTTTCATGGTCTTAGTGTATTTTGTCAGCAGAACGTATTCGTATCCGCTGGCAGCATATACTGTTGTGATTCCGTTGTAACTGGAGAATAAAAGCATGGAAACCATGCAGAAGACAGCCAGTGCTGACTTTAAGAAGTTCTTTTTTGTGTGTAACATATGCCCCCATTTCCGGTTGCAGAAACAAACGGGACAATCAGCTTGTATAAAAATCTAGCATATCTTCTGCGGTTTGTAAAGAGATTTTTGTTTTAAAAATAGAAATGAAAAACTCTGTATTTATGAATGCCGGAAACTATCTGGGCAGTCTTTCTTCACGTTCTGTAAGTCTTGCCTCAAAACCACAGGGTGAATCAAGATACCAGTATGCCACCGAACAAACATCGTCCTGTCTTTCAAACAGTCCATATGGAGAAAGACCTATTTGCTGCAATGTCACCCGGATATCCTTATCAAAGCATATCGGATCCAATATATGCCACCGGTAAAGGCCACGCATTGGAGGACAATCATCATTAAAATAAGCAGACTGATATAAAGAATCACTTTTTGAGTAAAAAGGATATCCTATAAATGGGGTACAGAAATTCTGTTCTTTAAATTTTCCATTTTCAGTGCCCGCATAACTCCAGGCACCTCCAAAATAATCCTCCGTTCCTGTACCACAGATTGTCGGGTATTCAACATCTCCGTCAAGGTAAAATTTCATTTCACCTTCTCCCCACCAATAACGTTCCAGGGCAGCAATTCCCACATAAGTTCCTATATATTGTCCTCTTCCTCTCACCTGATCAAGGATGGTATAATCTTTTTTCTTACCGGTTAGTGGCTCACGTCTCCATTGTGCGCAAAAATACCCGGCATTCTCAGGAACCGGTTTTAAGTTATAATCTATCTGATAAAAAAATCCACCAATATCTGCCGGGTGCTGGTTTTCTATTGTTATCTTTGCATGTTTCTTAAATGGCATTGGAAAATAACAATGGAATCCCCTTACAGGATTGACTACAACCGGCAGGGAATTTACCGCACAGTCTACCCCAAAACCACAACAGAAAAAATCTCCCACCGGACATTCTACGGATGGTTGTTCTTCCCCATCCCAGTAAATACGCAAAACCAGATCCCTTAAAACAAAACATCCTTTTTCTGTTTTATTTGTAACCGTGAAAAAAATATGCTGAATAATTCCCGGTCCTTCAATATCTGCCAGTACTGTCGTTTCTCCTGTCAGAAGAGATGTACACGGTGAACCTTTTCTTCCTTTTCCCAGTTCTCCTGATGCCTGCCCTCCGGCACCTTTTTTTCCTTCTTTGTTTTCTCCTGTAATTGATCTGGACTGACCACCGTCCAGAATCATAACCTGACTCATATCAAACATTATTTGTCCCTCCTATCATTGTGTCACGTTCAAAAGGGGAATTTTCCCATTTGAATTTTCCCTGAAACTTCATTGGAGATACCTCTGTTTCTTTGCGGATTCCATCATGTTTTATTCCAAGGAACTGTGTGATATACATTACTGCAAACACACCTGAAGCCCACGCACATTTTCCACATCCGTTGCTCCTGCTTACTTCCCCCCTGTGGCTTTCTACTCCATATGGCCACCACCACCAGCTTCCATCAACATCTGCCAGACGAAGTAATTCTGTCAGTCTGCCTTCTTTTCCTCTGAACTCTTCTTCGTTTTCCGCTACAGACAATGCGCTTATAAACCCCGGAAAAGTAGCTCCTGACATTGCCCCCCAGCGGATTCCTTTAATTTCCGCATCGTAAGTAGGATTTTCCGTTACTGTGAAATTCATAAAATTTCTGTACAGATCATCAAAATAATCACAATATCCATAAAATGGCATTAACGTTGTATCACTTTCTTCACCATCATGCATAAGAAGGTTAATTTTTCCATCTTCTACAACATCCTGTAAAAAGACAAGTGCCGTATCAAGAAACGGTTTTCTATAATTTTCTTCCCAAATCCACATTTTTTGTGAATTTCCCGTTCCCCCGATGCCCTCAAGGTACTGTCTCTTTCCGCCAACCGTAACCGTCATTTCTTCATCAATTGCCATTTTTAACTGTTCAGCCTTTTGGGTATAATGCGAATATTTTTTCACATCATGAAAAACATCCCCACAGATCTCAGCCATGCTTTGAAAAGCTTTCCATACGCAAATATTACTTCCTGTATGATATTTCCCTAATGCCAGTGCATCCGAAATCCAAGTACATGGATATAAACAATCGTTATCATCCTCTGTACGCTCCACCTGATCCATAATATCCACAAGTTTTTGGAAAATTTCCGGTCTATTTTTTAAGATCTCCGCTTTTCCCGTATTTTCAAAAGTAATTCCTGCTAACAGGATTCCCGCCAACGAATTTCCCAGCGAATGTGTAACTCCGCCCCTGCACTTGTCCCCTTCAGGTCTGATCCCATAATTTATAAACCATTCCATTCCTTTCCATGCCAGATCCGGTTCCAGAATACAGAATGGAAGAAATGCATAATACATATCCTTCATCCATATCTGTCGTGTTGCAGGAAATGAACCCCAGTTTGATCCAGTCACTTCCCCCGATGCATTCATTGCAATCGCATGAAAGCACTGCATCACTGCTCTTTCAAACAAAGCACCTTCCACCGGATGATCTTCCACTACCAGTCTTCCTAACATATTTCTGAAATAGTTATGTGTCTGCTCAAACCAATAACTGCTGTTGTTTCTGATCTTTTCTGCCTCTTCATATCTTCCCGGAGCATAAATGACAGAAGGAATCCATATATGTTCCGCTGCCGGGAGTGAAAACTCTGTTGTTTCTCTCCCGCTCCCCTGTAAAATGCTTATCTCATTTTTCAGGAAATCGTCTTCTGCATCTGTTTCACCAATAATCCGGATTTCACCATTTACCGGATCCGGACCGGTATTTTCAATACACATGCCATATACAAAAGCATTGCTTCTCGTATCACCGTGTTCGCTGATAGGGGCATACAAAATAATAGAGACCTTTACATTTCCAAAGTACAAAAGTGTTCTCGGAAATATATTATCAACCAAATCCATTGTATATTCCGTGTTTTTGTCAATTTCCTGTTTTTGCCCATTTATAAAGATTTCATAAGATACTGCCACCGAAGAGAAATCTTTATGCATCCATACGCCGGGAATGTCATCTGCCGGATAACAATCCCGGTAGAAATTTGCTGCTTTGATTTTACCGGATTCTCCCATGTGGACAAGCACCTTATTGTTGGAAATATCAAAGGTGCACCTGTCATCCCGGGGAATTTTTCCGTAATAGCTTTCCTTATTTCCCGTCTCAGACCGTCCATCTTTTACTTTTATGTAAAAATATGGATTCAACTCTGAAAACAAAGCATTATATAGTTTATTTTTCATATTTATTTTATAGCTCCCGCTGTTAATCCTGATGTTATATGTTTCTGTGCCAGTATATATATGATTACAATAGGAATTAAAGACACGGTAAGACCGGCAATGAATAAATCCCATTCTGTATTTGTACTGCTCCGGAAAACATAAAGGTTCATGGTAATCGTTCTGAGTTCTTCTTTTCCAAGCATAATATTCGGGAAAACAAAATCATTCCAGCACCATAAAAAATATAGTACCCCTAAAGTAACGGTTGCAGGTTTCAGTAAAGGAAAAACAATCTGTACCATGCTTCGGAATACTCCACAGCCGTCAATCATTGCAGCTTCTTCCAATTCTGCCGGAACACTTTTAAGAAATCCCATATAAGTCATAATTCCAAATCCGCAGTTCAACCCACCATACATAAGTGCCAGACCAAACAGTGAATTATTTAAATGTGCTGTCTTCGCCATAATCGTAATGGCAATCATAACCGCATGAAACGGAATGACCTGACCTAAAATAAAAAAGATATAAAAGCCGGATGATAATTTTCCTTTCAGGTGAGAAATTCCATACGCTGCCAGATAGCTGACAATCAAAGATATAAATACCGTAAGAACCGTTAAAACTGCCGAATTCAGAAAAGAAGATGCATATCTCATTGTCTTCATTGCCTGAACAAAATTATCTAAATATAAAGATGTTGGAAAAGAAACAAAATTCGTAAGAATTTCTTTCCCCGTCTTAAAAGAATTCATCACAATCAGGAATACCGGGAGCATAAAAACAGTTCCCAATACCAGCATAATTATGCCTTTCCATATATTTCCTTTTGCTTTTGTCATGCCTGTACCTCCTTCTTTCTGGTCACATAAAGCTGTACAAGAGTTACCGCTGCTACCATAAGAAACAAAATAACCGATTTTGCGGATGCATATCCATACCGGAAAGATCCAAATGCATCATTATAAATATCAAGTGCAATTGTCTGTGTGCTTCCTCCCGGTCCGCCTCCTGTTAAAGCAAACGGTATATCAAACGCTTTAAAACTATTTGCAATGGATACAAACAAATTAACTGTAACCGTTGTCATTAATAATGGAATTTCAATATAACGAATTTTTTTTAAGCCAACACATCCATCCAATTTTGCAGCTTCCAGTACATCCTTTGGAATTGTCTGAAGGCCTGCAATATATAAAATCATCAAGAATCCTGTTCCCTGCCAGATACTTACAATAGATGTGGCAAAAAAAGCCCATCCCGGTGTTCCAAACCAGCTTATATTGGCCAGAAAATGGTTTGATAGCATTTTTCCAACATCCGGTATTGCTCTTGTAAAAATAAAATACCAGACATAGGAAACCATTACCCCACTGATGATGTTAGGTATGAAAAACATTGCTCTCGAAACACTTCCCCCAAATACTTTTTCACTAAGGAAAAACGCGGTGATAAATGCAAGTATATTAGTAAATATAATTGTAATGATTCCCAATATCAGTGTAAAAATAATTGCCTGTTGAAAATCCTTATCATGAAACAAACGCACATAATTGTCAAATGCCACAAACTCTTTTGTTCCCTTCATCAGATTCCAGTTGGTAAGAGAGTTCGGCAATGTTCCCCCCAGCAATGGAATAACCAATGTAAATGTATACAGGAGCAGTGCCGGGAGCATTAACAATAAATATCTTTTTCTATTTTTTTTATATATTGAATCGGTCATGATATCCCCCCTCATATAAGATAAAGAGGAACGCAATGTCCTCTTTATCTTTTTGGTTTACTATGGGTTAAGAAGTTCCTTATTACTTTCATCCAATTGCGTCAATGCCTGATCTTTGTTTACAGATCCCGCCATATATGCCTGAATAATATTGCCAATTTCCGTATTGCTCCCTGCTGGCAGCTGCTGATATACCCACGGTCGGTTCGTGCCATTATCCATATATGCTTTGTAATCATCCATATATTTTGCTGAATACTGTCCCTCATATGGCATACATGGAACAGCTTCTCCCATGGTATCATTTGTATTTGCGAACCAGCCGTCTTTACTTGTATCATCACTTAAATAATCCAGAACCTTTAAGCATGCCTCTTTATTTTTTGTATGACTATTAATGGCACATGCAACACCAACATCAACATCCAATTTTGCATCCGATGGGTCATCCGTGACAGGTGCAGCAAATAATCCGATTGGAAGATCCGGATCAATGGTGGATACATTCAATAATGAAAATTCTCCTGAAAACAGCATTGCCGCATCTCCATTCGCAAAAGCAGTAAATCCGGCTGTAGAATCTGAATCCATATAATTACCTCCAGAATTTTCTTTCATTAAGTCCAGAAAAGCGAATACATTATCAGACTTATCTGTTTTATAACTTCCAGATCCGTTGTTCATGGATTCTATCCAGCTTTCCATATTGTCGTTCTTATCAACTGCCGCTCCTTCCAGACAGCTGAATGCATGATTCAATGTCCAGGAATCTTTATAAGTAGCTGCAAAAGGTGTGATACCTGCATCCTGAAGCTTTTTACAGTCTTCTTTTAATTCGGAAAATGTAGTTGGTACTTCTTTGATTCCTGCTTTCGCAAACAAATCTGTATTGTAAAAGATTCCGAGGAATTCCTGTCTAAGTGGATATGCGTAAACTTTACCATCATCACTGGTAGCTTTCAACGAATAGTCATATACCTTTTTTGTGAATTCCTGATCACTCAAGTCCATAAGATACCCATTCTTTGCAAACTGTTGTACCTGTGCATATGGAGTCAGCCAAAACATATCCGGCAGATCATTGGAAGCTGCCCTTGCACCAAGATACTGATTGTAATCACCTGTTGCCGGCTGAATAGAAAGTTCTATTTCATCCTGCATTTCATTAAATTTAGCAGCAGCATTATCAAATGTATCCTGTCCGCCCCCACCAAAAATAACCATCGAAACTTTTGTCCTGTCCGAACTTCCTGTTTTTTCTGGTGATGATGCCCCACATCCTGCTAGTCCAGTTACCAGCACAGCTGCGAGTATTCCCGCCAGAATTTTTTTTGTTTTTCTCATCTTTTTTACCTCCCATGTCATTTAATTTTTGATATAATTATGATAACATGCACCATGTACGAAATGTACTGCACAATATTTTACATTTGATTCACAGATTTTGACATCATCTGGACTTTTCATTAGGGAAAATACATAATAGCCTTAACAAATATATAGACTACAGAGGGGGTCTGCAATGAAAGTTATAAAAAAGAAAGTCAGCAATTTTATAAAAATGCTCAGCATTAAACAATTATATTTTACAGCCGTACTTCCATTATCCATAATTGGATATATCCTTATTGCATTTTCCGTCCGGAATGTTTACTTTCACCAGATAAAAAACACACTTACCTCGGAAACGCAAAACGCTATTATGAATAAAACTGACAATTTTAACAGGTATTTTGATTCCCTTTATTATGCAACTGATTCCATCATTTATTCTGATGCCACACAGCAATTTCTTCGAAAGAACCTTGTGTCCCCATCGACAAATGATCAATTGCAGTTAGCAGAAATTTTAAATAACTTCATGAACCAGCCTTCAGATTCTTATATTATAAACAGTTGGGCAACCTCTAATCCCATGATTACCATCTCCATTCAGAACGCAAACGAGGATCTTTTTTCAACAACCGCTGTTTATGAAACGGAACGGAAGCACACAAGCGCATTACTTAGTCTATTAAAAAATGATATTATTTCACTCCACGGACAGGGAGATCTATACTGGGATTCCCAAAGTAAAAGCTTATATTTTTTTCGCGCCATATACAACAGTCAGATATCTCAACCGAATCAATTTCTAGGTTTATTTTCGGTACGCCTAAGTAAACGGGTCTTTTCGGATGCTATAGGATATTACGCTCCATCAGCTTCGACCTCTTACTGTTTTGCCAATTTAAAGGGTGAAATTATCTCTAATTTTTCCCTTTTATCTGATTCTGACTGCCGTGAACTATTAAAAAAAAATAAACTGACCTTATATCATTACAATTACCATATAAGTTCTCCAAAATTAAAATATGGCAACTTTATACTTATGGGAATTGTAAATGATTCAAAATTATATGCCGGCTCCTATCGACTGCTACGACACTTGCTTATCCTTACCACTATATCTCTGCTATTAATTACAGGTTCCATCACCCTGGCTTACGGAGTAATTGCAAACCGCTTTAATCAGTTTATTAAGAAATTAAATTCTACGGATTCTTTTGGAAAAGCATCTTTTATACATATGAATGTAAAGGGTGAATTTGAAGAACTTGAGGACGTGTATAACTCTATGCTTGTCAGAGTATCCCAACTTACTTCCTCCCTGCATGCTCAGGAGATTGCTACAAAGGATGCCGAATTGGCCTCTTTATATGCACAGATCAATCCTCATTTTTTATACAATACTCTTGACTGTATTAATGGTCTTATTTCTTTGCAGAAAAAAACGGAAGCACAGGAAGCTATTATTTCTTTGAGCAAATTATTAAGGTTTGCCATAAAAGAAAGAAATATTGTTCCCCTGAAAAAGGAATTAGAATACGTGAGAAATTATTTATTCATTGAGAAAATCCGCTATCAGAATAAACTGCTTGTTCTGATTGATGTACCAGAAGAACTGCATGCATATACCATTCCGAAATTGACACTGCAGCCTTTGATCGAAAACGCAATTATACACGGTTTTCATAATTCCCTAAACGAAGTCATCATTACCGTTACCGCAGACTCTGATGAAAAATCTATTATTCTACACATAAAAGATAACAGCGGTGGAATTCCAGATGAAATTATGGATAACATCAATCATTGGAATCCATCGGATGATTCTGAGAAAAACCTTTCCGGATGCAGCGGTGTCGGTCTAGTGAATATACAAAAAAGACTCCGTCTTACATACGGAAATAATTATGGAATTACGATACAAAAAAATAACAAAGGTGGAACACATATTCTTATACAAATACCAAAAAGGAGCGATCTATGAAAATCTTAATTGTAGATGACGAAGAAATTCAACGCAGAAAACTTGCCCGGCTTATATCAGAAAGTTCTATTTCTTTTTCTGATATTTTATGTGCACCAGATGTTCCGGGAGCAATAGAAATTATTGAAAGCCAACATCCCAGTATCGTACTATCCGACATACGGATGCCAGTAAAAGACGGTCTTGAGCTGACACAATATATACAGGAATCTTATCCGGAAATACTCGTAATTTTGGTTACAGGATATTCTGAATTTGAATATGCCCAGGCCGCAATCCGTTATAATGTATTTGATTATATTTTAAAACCTATAGATCCGGAATCTACATTATCATGCATACGTCATGCTACTGCAAAACTTGAATCCATAAAACGGCGAGAAAATAATTATAAGGTATTACAAAATTATTTCAATGAAAATGTATCTTACATCAGGAATCAGTTTTTGCAAGAGTTGCTTTTCTGGCCCTCTCCACTGTCTGAGGAGCAACTGCTTGTGCAAAAAGATCTGTTGCACATAAACATCACCAATTTCAGACTTGTTGTTTTAAAATGTCATCTTCATACAGACGCTGTTTCCAATCAAATAGAAGAAAAATATTATTACTCACATCTGGCAGAACTGGCAATAAAAAAAAGAGATTCCGAGGCTCTGTTATATAATATTGGAGATATTTCTATACTGGATTTATCCTTCAGATAATAATGGCATCTCAAATTATGCCATGATGAAAGATATGGAACTTCTATTAAATGAACTGGATGGAAATGATGTTATATTCCAGATCAGCATAAGCAGCCTTTCCAATAATTTTAACCAGTTAAATACTCTGAGGCGTCAGATAACCATATGCCAGTCCCATTATGAGAACCATTCCGATGATTTAATTATTTTCTATGACGATTTAAGCACACAATCATATGACCTGTTTAATGTTCACGAAAAGACGCAGTTTCTTTCAACACAAATTTTAGCCGGTAACACCAAAGAAGCCATAAAATGTCTGGATAGTTTTACATCTGATTTATCTGGGAATAAAATTATAAGTGAGGAAATCTTTTTTTTCCTGCTTTCCTCCATCTCCTTTACTTTGCGTGAAATATCGCAAAACGATGATTTAAAAGATGAAATCTATGATAAATTAAATACTCTAAAGAACTGCACGGAAAAGGATTTTTCTGTAACTAGATTTTTCCCGATTGTCACATCTATATGCAAACTGGTGAATACCCAATATAAGACAAACGGAAACACTATTGTTGAGCAGGTATTGAAATATATAAAATCCAATTACAATCAATCCATCAGTCTGACCAGTGTATCTGAATATGTACAGCGAAATCCTTCCTATGTCAGCCGTCTGATTCGTCAACACACAGGAAAAAACTTTACTATGATTTTAACAGAAAAAAGAGTGGAAGCATCCAAGCGCCTTCTGAAAGAAACCGACAAAAAAATAACAGATATTTCCGATTTAGTCGGATATCCAAATCAGCGGTATTTCAACCGGGTTTTTTCATCCTATGTGGGAATGGCTCCAAATGATTACAGAAAAATCACCCAGACATTTGACTGAAAAACCATTCGTAAAGACGATTTTTTCAAGAGTTTCCTTGATAGGAGACAACGCAACAGATTTAATAAACGTTTCCCATGATGCCATAGATGATTGTCTGGGAATATGCAAACAGCGAGGGGAAAGGAATCATGCTGTGTAGAAACCTCCCCCTTTCTTTTCCACAAAATAAGCTATAAGTAGTATAAACTATCCACAGCTTATTGAAGGGTTAACTGTTTATCCATGCATCCAATGTATTTATGAATACTTGGAAAAAAGAAAGTAACTGTTCAGAACCAATGTCACTTAGTTAGTGATACGAGTTGGGAATATTCATAGAAATATAGCATTAGTCATGTTCCTGTATCCACAAACCAGTTGAAAGCAGGAAAATTTCTTGCTGTTTATGGTACAACAAAAGGCTGATTGCGAATCTGCCTCTTAAAAAGTTATAATGATAATGATGTTTATGCAGCCTTACATATGAAATATCGTGGTTTTCCAGAAATGGGTTGCTTGAAGTCTTGAGTACTGAAGATCATTCCAGACAGGGATTAATTTCTTTGGCAATAAAGACATCACGTCATATTTGTCCTTCTCCATGTTCAGACAGAAAAAGACTCTGCAGATGCAGATATGTGCAGCTATTGTAAAATTGACTTTATACGCATGTTTTGTATCGTTTGTTTCCAACACTATATAGTTTATCACAGTTTCCATGATATTATAAGTGATCAGTTTTGCCCATATCTCCTGTTCGATATACTGTGGTTTATAGGAATGAAAATTGCTCAGTCCAATCATGTATTTCAGCTTTCTAAAAAAGGATTCGACTCCCAACCCTGAAATGTAAGGCATTTCTATATCTAAAAAATAATTCCATATGTTTTCAGATTCTCCTTAACCACTTTCAAACATTCTTTTGCAGAAGCAAAGGTTCTAATATTTCCGTGCATTTTACAACCATCCATTAACTACTAAACATTTCCTGAATTTCCCTGTCCTATTCTCCAACCACAACCTTACAATCCTTCTTAAAGCACGCAATTCCATACTTAATAAAGTTCCTCATTCCGTCCTGTCTCAGCCTATCCACATAGTCTTTTTCCTCTATCTGCTCCAGTGCTTTGGCACATGCAGCATCCATATCTCCATTTTCTGCATATTTGAGTTCGATTACAATTCCCTG